>TARA_B110000211_G_scaffold64569_1_pt1 | contig 11843 bp, 14 predicted proteins | sample TARA_B110000211 | Tara Oceans TARA_B110000211 (sample SAMEA4397516) | marine metagenome | biome: Polar Biome; feature: [DCM] deep chlorophyll maximum layer (ENVO:01000326); material: water (ENVO:00002006), including particulate matter (ENVO:01000060) such as... | depth 30 m
AAAATGCTTTCATACAAAGATTCTTTAAAAATTTTAAAAGAGACTAATGCGTTAATAGACGGCCACTTTATACTTTCTTCTGGTTTGCGTAGTCCACAATATATTCAATGTGCTCAATTGTTAAGCAAACCATTTAAAGCAGAAAAATTTTGTATTTCGTTAACTGAAAAAATTATAAAAGAATTTGGCCAAATTGATTTGATCCTATCACCAGCAATGGGTGGTGTTATTATTGGTTACGAAATAGGCAGATTATTAAAGAAAGAAACAATATTCTCAGAAAGGGTTAACGGAGTGTTTAAATTGAGGAGAGGATTTAAAATACCAGAAAATGCAAAAGTTTTAGTTGTAGAGGATGTTATTACGACTGGAAAGTCTAGCTTAGAATGTTCAGAATTAATTAAAATTTTTAAAGCTAAGCTTATAGGGTTCGCGTGTCTAATTGACAGGTCAAATAACAAGTCAAATATAATTGGAAAAATTGTTTCACAAGTTCAAGTCAACATACCGACTTACAAAGAAAATGAATTACCTGAGGACCTAATATCAATACCAGCAATAAAGCCAGGTAGCAGAGATATCAAATGAACAAAATAAGACTTGGCGTTAATATAGATCACGTTGCAACAGTTAGAAATGCCAGAGGGGAAAAATATCCAAGCCCATTACGTGCTGCGTTAATCGCAGAAAAATGTGGCGCTCATTCTGTTACAATACATTTAAGAGAGGATAGAAGACATATAAATGATATTGACTTAAAAGAAATTAAATCAAAATTAAAAATTCCATTAAATTTAGAAATTGCTGCTACAAATGAAATGTTGAATATTGCATTAAGACATAAACCAGATTTTGTTTGTATAGTACCTGAAAAAAGAAAAGAAATCACCACAGAGGGAGGCTTAAATTTAAATTATAAAAAAAATTTTTTGAAAAAAGTAATTTTAAAGTTAATAAAAAATGGTTCACGCGTTAGCTTATTTATTGAACCTAAAATTAAAGATATAGAAATTTCTAAAGAGTTAAATGTTGATTGTGTTGAATTTCATACTGGTAAAGTTTGTAATTTAATAAATAAAAAAAAACCCTATAAACTTGAATTAGAAAAGATTAAGAAGGCTGTAAATTTTGCATCTACTTTAGGTTTAGAAGTTCATGCTGGCCATGGACTGACTTACAGGTCAGCCAAAATAATCTCAAATATTAAAAAGATAAAAGAATTTAATATTGGACATTTTTTGGTAGGCGAAGCAATTTATGTAGGACTAGCATCAGTAATTAAAAAATTTAAAAAGATCATAGGTTGATATGCCAATATATGGAATAGGATCTGATATTGTCGATATTAACAGAATAAAAAATGCTTTAAGAAAAAAAGATTTTAAGAAAAAAATATTTTCTAGCAGTGAAATAAAAAATATTGAAACAAAAGTAAATCATATTTCAGGGTATGCCAAAAGGTTTGCGGCAAAAGAGGCATTTTCCAAGGCATTAGGAACAGGAATTTCTGGAGGAATAGCTTTTAAAGATATATCTATTAAAAATAAAAACAACGGAAGACCATTTATAGAACTGTTTGGTAAAACTAAATCTATTGTTAAAAAAATTATTAAAAAAAAATACAAAATTTTTCTTACTATGTCTGATGAAAAAAAATACGCAATGGCTATGGTTGTAATCACATCTTGATGAAAAAAAAATTGTTAGTAATCATTTATGAGAATTTAAAGACTTTATTTCATGCTTTGTTAATTGCTATATTAATTAGATCATTATTTTTTCAACCATTTTATATTCCATCTTCTTCTATGGAACCGACACTATTAATTGGCGATCGAATATTTGTAAAAAAATACGCTTATGGATATAGCAAACATTCATTTCCATTCAGTCCATCCTTTTTTTCAGATAGATTGTTTAATCAAAAACCAAGTTATGGAGATTTAGTTGTTTTCAAAACTCCAGCAGATAACAGAACAGATTATATTAAAAGATTAATTGGTATGCCAGGAGATACCGTTCAATTTAAAGATGGAAAATTATTCTTAAACAAAAAAGAAATTCAAAGATCAAAAATTATCAATGAGAATAAAATAAGATGTGGATCAACTTTACCTGATGTTAACACTTTTAAAGAGACCTTGCATAATGGACGAGAATATATTGTTGTTTATAATAAATTGGGAACTCTAAAAAATACCGATGAATATAAAGTTCCGGACAAGCATTTCTTTTTTTTAGGAGACAATCGAGATTGCTCAAAAGATAGCCGTTATCTTTCAAGTGTTGGTTATGTTTCGAATGAAAACCTGGTAGGTAAAGCATCACTTATTTTTTTCTCAAATGATACTATATCTGGAAGCGTGTTGAAGGTTTGGAATTGGAAAAAATCATTAAGAACTGAGAGGTTTTTTAAAATATTAAAATGACCGAACTCTCAAATAAATTAGAGCTAAAAATTGGTATTAAATTTAAAAACAAAGATTTGTTAGCTAAAAGTTTAATTCACAAAAGCCACAACAATAAAGATAATAATGAAAAATTAGAATTTTTAGGAGATAGAGTGCTAGGATTAATATTTGCGAAAAATCTTTTAAAAATTTATCCTAATGATAAAGAAGGAATAATCGATAAAAAATTTGCAAATTTAGTAAATAAAAAAACGTGTTTATTAGTAGCTCAAAAATTAGAGCTTCAAAAATTTATTGTTACAGGCGGCTCGTATAAAGGATTAAGTAGATCAAATGATAAAATCATTAGTGATGGATTGGAAGCTTTGTTAGGTGCAATATATTTAGATCAAGGCATGCAAACAGCTGAAAAATTTATATTAAATATTTGGGGGGAATTTTTAGAAAAATCTAACGAAACTAAAATTGATGCTAAAACTCAGTTACAAGAATACAGTTTAAAAAAATTTAAGTTATTGCCAATATACACAATACAAAGACAGTCAGGACCGCACCACAGTCCTATTTTTAAAGTTGAAGTTTATATTAAAAATTCTAAAAAATTTTATGCTTCTGGAAGTTCAAAAAAAAATGCACAACAAAATGCAGCGCAAAAATTATTAACTGATTTAAAACTTTAAAATGAATTGGCAAGATGAAGGTTTTTTACTTTCGAAAATTAAATTTCGTGAAAATGCCAATATTATCAATGTGTTCACTAATAATAGAGGAAAAGTAAGCGGAATTGTATATGGGGGCACTTCAAGAAAAATCAGAAATTTTTTACAAATTTCAAATAAAATATTTATAATTTACTCCTCTAAGTCCGAAAATAGGCTAGGTTATTTCAAAACAGAGCTTGTAGAAGCTATTTCACCACAGTATTTTAATAATAAAAAAAAAACAGCTGCTTTGTTATCTATTTCTTCAATTTTAAATCTTTTACTTCCTGAATCCCAGCCTTATAAAAGTTTGTATTTATCATTAGAAAACTTATTAAATAATTTTAGCAAAGAAAACTGGGCAGCTCTTTATATTAACTGGGAGTTAAAATTATTAAAAGAACTTGGGTTTGATCCTTTTCTAGAACAATTTATTTCAAAAGACAGTCATAGAATGAAATATCAAACAATAGAAATTGATAATGTAAAATATCAAGTTCCTGAATTTTTATTATCAAGAGGGGAGAAAAAAAATTTGGAAAATAAGCATATCTCTATGGGTTTATCTTTTACTAGAAGTATTTTAATTAATAAATTTTTTTTACCAAATAATTTATTATTACCTAAGTCCAGAATGATTTTAGAAAATTATTTCAATTGATTAGCAATTTCTAAAGAAAAATAACTAACAATTGCGTTTGAGCCACTACGTTTTAATGAAATTAAACTTTCTAATATCGCGTCTTCGTTTATTATTCCTCTTTTAATTCCATTTTTAATCAGTGAATACTCACCAGACACTTGATATGAAAAAATCGGTATTTTGAAATTGTCTTTCACAGATCTTATTATATCTAAATATGGCAAACCAGGTTTGACCATAACTATATCAGCGCCTTCTTTAACATCTAAAGCAACTTCTCTTAAAGCTTCACTAGAATTTCTAAAATCCATTTGATAACTTTTTTTGTCCCCCTTTAAACTTTTTTTGGAACCAACGGCATCTCTAAACGGTCCATAAAAATTTGAAGCATATTTAACAGCATAAGAAACAATTTGAGTATCCTCGTAACCTTTTTTATCTAAAGCTTTCCTAATTTTTCCAATCCTACCATCCATCATATCTGATGGAGCAATAATATCACATCCCATTTCTGCTTGAAGTAGAGATTGTTTTACTAAAACTTCTACCGTTAAGTCGTTATGTATTTTGTTGTTATTTAAAATTCCATCATGACCATGACTTGTATATGGATCTAGCGCAACATCACACATGATACCAATATCATCTTTAAATTGTTTTTTTAAAAATCTTAAAGCTTTACATATTAAATTATTTTTATTTAATGCCTCTTTTCCTTTTACGTCTTTTCTTCCAGAATCTGAGTAGGGAAAAAGAGCTATAAGTGGAATTTTTAACTTACAAGCTTTTTCAACTACGTGTGCTAATTCATCTACAGAGTAACGAAAAATATTAGGCATACTATCAATTTTTTCTTTTTTTTTAATGCCATCTTTAACAAATAATGGCAAAATCAAATCATTCGCAGATAAGTTGTGTTCAGCAACAAGTCTTCTAACCCAATCAGCTTTTCGATTGCGTCTCATTCTTAGACTTGGATAGGTGCCAATATTTTTCATAATTTTGTTTATAAAATTTACCTTCTGCGACAAATATAATATTATTAGTGTATATAAAAGTAATTTAATGATTAAAGAGGCTATAAAATAAATGTTATTTTCAAAAATATGTATTGCGTCGGACCACGCCGGCTTTGATCTTAAAGAAAAAGTAAAAACCTATCTAATTAGCACAAATATCCCCGTGATCGACCTCGGCCCTCCTGCTAAGAATTCTGTTGACTACCCAGATTTTGCCAAAAAAGTAGTAAAAAGAGTGCTTCAAAAAAAAAGTGATGCTGGTATTTTGATTTGTGGATCAGGTACTGGAATGGCAATGACAGCTAATAAATTTAAAGGTATACGTGCTGCACAATGTTATAATAAAAAAAGTACTATTCTTTCAAGACAACACAACAATGCAAATATTATTTGTTTGGGTTCTCGAATGATTAAAAATAAAGAAGCATTTAGTTTTATTAAATACTTTTTTAAGACAAAATTTGATGGTGGTAGGCATCAACAAAGAATTGATAAAATTTAATTTATGAACAAAGTAAATTTAAATAATTTTTTTAATAAAGACTTAGCAAGTAGCGATAGCGCTCTTTTCGATTCTATCAAAAAAGAATACGATAGACAAATTAATCATATAGAACTTATTGCCTCAGAAAATATGGTTTCACGTGCAGTACTAGAAGCACAAGGATCTGTGTTAACAAATAAATATGCCGAGGGTTATTCTGGAAAAAGATATTATGGAGGCTGTGAATTTGTTGATATAGCAGAAAATCTTGCAATAGACAGAGCCACAAAACTTTTCAATTGCAAGTTTGCAAATGTCCAGCCTCACTCTGGAGCACAAGCTAATGGAGCTGTTTATTTAGCTCTGATTAAACCAGGCGACACAATTTTAGGCATGAGCTTAAACTCTGGTGGGCATTTAACACACGGCGCTAAACCTGCCCAATCAGGTAAATGGTTCAATGCAGTGCATTACGAAGTAAATTTAGAAACTGGATTAATTGATTATGAAAATGTTGAAAAACTTGCACTAGAAAATAAGCCAAAAATTATAATTGCTGGTGGGAGTGCTTACTCAAGAATTATTGATTTTAAAAAATTTAGGCAAATCGCAGACAAAGTTAATGCGTACTTATTAGTTGATATGGCTCACTTTTCTGGTTTAGTAGCCGGTGGCGTTTACCCAAATCCAGTTGATTATGCTGATGTTGTAACCTCAACTACACATAAAGTTTTACGTGGTCCAAGAGGCGGAATAATTTTAACAAATAAAGAAGATTTAATAAAAAAATTTAATTCTGCAATATTTCCAGGTCTACAAGGCGGTCCATTAATGCATGTTATTGCAGCAAAGGCAGTTTGTTTTAAAGAAGCATTAGACAAAAGTTTTAAAGATTATGCTAAAAAAGTTGTTGAAAATGCCAGAACTCTCTCCGAAACTTTAATTAACAATGATTTTAAAATTTTTTCTGGAGGTACGGATACACATTTAATGCTATTAGATTTAAGAAACTTTAAATTGACAGGAAAACTTGCTATGGAAAGTTTAGGAAAAGCCAACATAACTTGCAACAAAAACTCAATTCCATTTGACACCGAAAGCCCAATGATAACATCAGGCGTAAGACTTGGCACGCCAGCTTCTACAACAAGAGGATTTGGTGAGAAAGAGTTTGTACTGGTGGGTAAATTAATTTCAAAAGTGTTGAAAGAACTCGCAAAAAGCCCTGAAAACAATTCTCAAGTTGAGAATGAAGTCAAAAAAGAGGTAATTGATCTTTGTGGTTCTTTTCCTATATATAGTAGTCAATAATTAGAAAATAACTATGCTTTGTCCATTTTGTAGAGAAAAAGATACATCTGTAGTCGACTCGCGCCCAACGGAGGACGGGACGGCCATAAGAAGAAGAAGAGTTTGTTTATGTGGTGGCGGTCAAAGATTTACTACATTTGAAAGAGTTCAATTTAGAGAATTAACTGTGATAAAAAAAAATGGCCGAAGATCTCCATTTGACAGAGAGAAGTTGTCTAAGTCTCTATTTATGGCGCTTAAGAAAAGACCAATAGATGACGTTACAACAGAGAAGCTTGTAACAAAAATTTCAAGAGAGCTTGAAGAAATGGGACAATCCGAAATTCAATCTAGTGTAATTGGGAAGATAGTTATGGATCAATTAAAAGAACTGGATAAAATTGCTTATATAAGATTTGCCTCAGTATATACAAATTTTAAGGAAGTAAAAGAATTTGAAGAATATATTGAAAAACTAGATGGCAAAAAATAACAGCAATTTAAATAGAATAAAAATTAAATATACAAAGCTTGCATACGAACAAGCTTCAATAAACTTAGGCTCAACAGGAACAAATCCATCAGTTGGATGTGTTGTTGTAAAAAATAATTCCGTTATTTCTTCAGGGTGCACATCTTTAAATGGTAGGCCACATGCTGAAAGTAACGCTTTAAGTAAAAAATTAAATTTTAAAAATTCAGATATGTATATATCTTTAGAACCATGTAGTCATCATGGTAAAACTTTACCTTGTACTGACACGATAATTAATAAAAAAATTAAAAGAGTTATATTTTCAGTTAATGATATTGATCCTCGATCAACAAAAAAAGCAGAAAGAATATTAAAAAAAAAAAAAATAAAAGTAAAAAAATTTTTATTAAAAAATTTTGGGAAATATTTTTACAAAAGTTATTTCTTGCAGTCTTCTAAAGAATTACCTTTTATAGATGCAAAGATAGCTTTATCAAAAGATTTTTTTACAATTGATAAAAGACAAAAATGGATTACAAATATAAAATCTCGAAAATTAGGAAATTTTTTACGATCTAGATACAATTGTTTATTGACAACATCTAAAACAGTCAATGACGACAATCCAATGTTAGACTGTAGGGTTGAAGGTTTAGAGAAAAAAACACCAACTCTAATCATTTTAGATCGTTTTTTTAATATTAAATTGAATTTAAAAATTTTTAAATTGAAGGAAAGAAAGATTATTGTTTTTGTAACTAAAAGTAATTTAAAAAAAGAAATTTTTTTAAAAAAAAAAGGTATTAAAATTATTAAATTGATACAAAAAAAAGATAATTATATTAACTTAAAAAAAATTTTTAATAAAATTAAAGAATTAGGTTTCAATAGAATTTTAGTAGAGTCAGGCGGCACATTTATAAGCCAATTATTGCGATATAGATTTATTAAAAATTTTTACTTGTTTCAGTCAGCCAAAAACTTGAGGTCACAAGGGACAAATAATAACAATATTTCCCTTATAAAAGAGATTAAGATTTCACAAAAAAATAAAATTAAAGTAAATCTTAAAGATGACTCTTTATATAAGGTTAAATTATAATGTTTAATGGAATTATCTACAATACAGGTGTAGTTGAAAAAGTTTTCAAAGGTAAAAATTCTTTTGAAATTAACTTAAAAACTCCAATGAGTTTTAGCCAAAAAGAAGTTGGCAGCTCAGTTTCTTGTAACGGAACCTGCTTAACTATAACAAAGATTAATAAGAATCTGATTAGTTTTTATTTATCAAAAGAGACTTTAGATAAAACTATTTTTAAATATATTAAAAAAAAAGACGTTCTAAACATTGAAAGATCTCTATCTTATGGAACAAAAATCTCAGGGCATTACGTGCAGGGGCACACAGATACTACCGGCAAAATTTTAGATATAGTTATCGTAGATAAAACTTGGATTATTACCTTAGTAATAAAAAAAATATTTGCAAAATACTTAATAGAAAAAGGATCAATATCAGTTAACGGTGTATCTCTAACAATTTCAAAAACTAAAAAAAATCAATTTGAAATTAATATAATCCCACACACACTTAAATTAACAAATCTTATAAGTTTAAAAAAAAATGAATACGTAAATATTGAATTTGATATTTTTAGTAAATATCTGACCAAGCTAAAAAAATAATTATGAGCAAGATTTCTCTATCTCCAATTAATGAAATAATTAAAGATGCCAAAAAAGGCAATATATTTATTCTTGTAGATTCAAAGAATAGAGAGAATGAAGGAGATCTAATAATTCCAGCTTCTAAAGCAAACTCAAGAAGTGTAAATTTTATGGCTAAACATGGCCGAGGACTTATATGTTTGGCTCTTACAAAAAAACAAGTAGATAAATTATCTTTACCACTTATGTCGGCTGTAAATAAAGCTCGTATGCAAACTGCGTTTACAGTTTCAATTGAAGCAAAAAAAGGGATTACAACAGGTATCTCTGCTTTTGATAGAGCGAAAACAGTTAAAGTTGCCATTGGTAAAGATTCTACAAAAAAAGACATTGTATCTCCTGGTCATATTTTTCCCTTAGTCGCGAGGAACGGAGGTGTTCTAGAAAGAGCAGGTCATACAGAAGCGTCTGTTGACATCTCAAAGTTAGCAAAACTAAACCCAAGTTCAGTTATATGTGAGGTGATGAATGAAGATGGAACGATGGCAAGACTCGATGATCTTTTTAAATTTGCAAAAAAACATAATTTAAAAATTGCAAGCATTGAAGACTTAATTTCTTATAGACTTAAAAATGAAAAGTTTGTTTCTAATATTTTAAATAAAAAAATTAATATTAAAAAAATTGGTTTTTTGAATTTAAGTATTTTTAAAAATAGATTAGATAGCTTAAACCATTATGTTTTGAGTAGAGGTAATCTTAATACCAAAAATTCTACAAGAGTAAGAGTTATCTCAATCGAGGGTGCGCCCAACTTAGAAAAAATTAATAATAATCTTTATTTAAAATCAATCCAACACCTTTCAAAATTTAATAATTTTGCATTAATAATTATTCAAAATAGTAATTTGAAATCTAATAAAGATAAATCAGTCAAAAGTAGTAATATTTTGAGGTACTATGGTATTGGAGCTCAGATAATTAAAGAATTAAGAATTAAAAATATGATATTAGTTTCTAGATCAAAAAAAAAAATAATAGGATTAAACGGATATGGAATTAAGATTATAAAACAAGAAATAATTAAATGACAAAGAAAATTAAGATTTGCATTGTTCGATCAATGTATAATGATACATCTCAACTCCTAAAAAGTGCTTCTGCTGAATTAACAAAAAGAAAAATTTCATACAAAATTTTAGAAGTTCCGGGTGCTTTTGAAATACCTGTAGTCATTGCTAGAAATATTAGTAAATTTGATGGTTTCATAGCCGTAGGATCTATTATAAAAGGCAAAACACCAAATTTTGATTTTATTTCTTCTTCAATTACTAACGGCTTAATTCAACTATCTATTTTAAATAAAAAACCTATTGGAAATGCAATACTTACTTGTTTAAATAAAAAACAATCTAGATTAAGAGCGAGGAAAGGTTACGAAGCAGCCATTGCAGTTAGCGAAGTATTGAATGTCAAAAAATAGACAAAGCATAAGCCCGAGAGTAAGAGTTATTCAAAAACTTTACGGAAACACATTAAACACTGATGCTGTAATTGAATATCCCAAAAGTCAGTATAAAAAATTCATCAAGGACGTTGTTCAAGGCACTATTGAGCGGAATGATCTTATCGAAGAAACCATCTCTAAATATTTATCTGAAGATATAGACTTAAAAAGAACAGACACGTTGTTAAAAATTATACTTTTTGCCGCAATTTTTGAGCTAATGTTCAAGCATAACAACCCAACTAAAGTAATAATTAATGAATACGTTAAAACATCAGAATTTTTCTTAGAAAAAGCTCAAATCAAATTTGTTAATGCTATACTCGATAAAATAGCTAGAAATATAAGAAAATTTAATTAATTTATTCCCGAAAAATATAGAATCAGCAAAACTATTTCTTGCGTTTTATTGATTAATTTGTCATTTATGCTCAACTTTTATGAATCCAGTAAATGAAATTCTTTATTTAATAATTTTTATAAGCTTACTAGCTGTCGCTTACAGTTATTTGCTTTCCACGCAAATTCTAAAAGCAAGCCCCGGGAATTCAAAGATGCAAGAAATTGCAGAAGCTATTCAAATTGGTGCCAAAGCATACTTAAAGCGGCAATATATTACTATATCGTTTGTTGGTTTAATCGTTTTAGCAATAGTAACTTATTTTTTTAGTCCCCTTGTTGGACTTGGATATTTCATTGGTGCTTCTTTATCAGGTGTAGCTGGTTACGTTGGAATGTTAATTTCAGTTAAAGCCAATGTAAGAACGGCCGAAGCATCTCGTACAAGTTTACAATCAGGTCTAACAATGGCTTTCAAATCAGGTGCTATAACTGGATTATTAGTAGCGGGTTTAGCCCTTTTAGCGATATCTATTTATTATTATATTCTAGTGGACTTAAGAGTTGAAAAAAGAGAAATCATAGACGCATTAGTTGCTCTTGGATTTGGCGCCTCTTTAATTTCTATTTTTGCTAGATTAGGGGGGGGAATTTTTACAAAAGGTGCTGATGTAGGCGCTGATTTAGTTGGAAAAGTTGAAGCCGGTATACCTGAAGACGATCCAAGAAACCCAGCAGTGATTGCTGATAACGTTGGAGATAATGTCGGAGATTGCGCAGGTATGGCGGCAGATTTGTTTGAAACATACGCTGTAACAATAGTAGCCACAATGGTTCTGGCTTCTATATTTTTTGCAAACAATCCTTTTATGATGATTTATCCTTTAGCTATTGGCGGATCTTGTATTTTGACATCTATCGTAGGAACTTGGTTTGTAAAGTTGGGTAAAACTAAAAATATCATGAACGCTTTATATAAGGGTTTTATTGTAACAGCTATTACGTCATTAATTATTTTGTACCCAGTTACAGATTCTATCTTAGGATTAGACACTCTATTCACATCATCTGGAAAAAACTTTACTGGATTTGATTTATATATGTGTGGTGTGGCAGGTTTAGTTATTACAGGTTTATTGATTTGGATTACTGAATATTACACAGGAACAAATTTTAGGCCGGTAAAATCTATCGCTCAATCTTCCACCACAGGTCATGGAACAAATGTCATCCAAGGTTTAGCTGTCTCTATGGAAGCGACAGCAGTACCGGCTTTAATAATCGTAACCGGAATACTTTACACGAA
>TARA_B110000211_G_scaffold148221_1_pt1 | contig 11841 bp, 10 predicted proteins | sample TARA_B110000211 | Tara Oceans TARA_B110000211 (sample SAMEA4397516) | marine metagenome | biome: Polar Biome; feature: [DCM] deep chlorophyll maximum layer (ENVO:01000326); material: water (ENVO:00002006), including particulate matter (ENVO:01000060) such as... | depth 30 m
GATGCCTGATTTAGATAGCTCAATTGGTTTCTTAGCCGCTAGCGATCTTATCTTTAAAGGGAAAGAACAGCCAAGTGGTTATACCGAGCCTTTATTGCACACAAGACGCCGCGAAATGAAAGCGAAGTTAGTCTCTGTAAAATAGCCCAACGAGATTAACCTGGCTAAATCAACGGCGTATTCGTTGTTGCTATTTCTATGGCTACGCCAGTCAATAAACGCCATGCCGAGCTTATCTCACCTAGTATTACTAATTAGATAAGTTCGGCATTTTTGCTTCTTTAGCACTGCCAACACTCGTACATAGTTAATTAATAAGTCACCTACCAGCACGCCAATAAAGTGGCAGGCTCGGCTAACTCTACTACGCTTTTACTATAATCACTGGAGTTAAAAACATGCAGGTAACTTCATCGGTACCCGTTGCTAAGGTACCCGCTACTATCGTGCCTATTTTGTCGGGCGGGGGCACTCGGCTTAGTGCGCATATTGGTATTTTAAAAGCACTTAAAGATTTAAATGTGGAAATTAAAACCCTTGTAGGGGTATCTGGAGGTTCAATCATTGCGGCGATGTACGCCAAAGGCCATAGTATTGAAGATATGCGAGAGTTAGTAATTGCCACCGACTTTAAACAATTTACCGCTTTTTCCGTGTGGCGATTATTGCGAGAAGGCGGGCTGTCGTCGGGAGATCATTTCGAACGCTGGATTGATGATAAGCTTGAAGGCATCACTTTTGCAGAGCTTCCCATCGCACTCACTATATTAGCCACAGATGTAAACGGTGGCGGCCCCGTACTGTTTGGAAAAGACAATACGCCGGACATGAAGGTTTCACAAGCCGTGCGTTATTCTATGTCTATCCCTCTACTCTTTTCCTTTAAACCTTTCAAAGAACACTTGTTGGTAGACGGCGCAATCTTATCTGAAGATGCCTTGTTTGAAGATTGGCAACATGATGGCACGCCGACGGTATGCTTTCGACTTCAAAGTGCCATTCAAAAACGTAAGATAATAAAGAAAGGCGTGCTATTGCTACCGCAGTATCTATCGATGTTGATACGCACCTTTATGACAGCCATATCAAGAGAATATATTAACGCGAAGTACTGGCATAACACTGTGGTCATTAATACGGGGGAAATTTCAGCGGTAGACTTTGCGTTAACCGCTGAAATGAAGAACCATTTATTTGAACTTGGTTACGAAACCACGAAAGAATTTCTTCCTAAAAAATGTGCCGCTTTTCAATCTCTCAAAGTGGCCTCTACTGGCTAGGAAGTCCTTTAACCTGGCTTTCTAGATGTTGTAAAAGTCTTTGTACCAATCTACAAAATTCTTAACACCAACATCGATAGACGTAGAAGGCTTGTAGCCTGTGTCATTAACCAATGATGATACATCTGCATAGGTATCTGGAACATCACCAGGTTGTAATGGTAAAAGCTCTTTTTTCGCTTCAACACCCAGTGACGCTTCTAAGGTTTCGATAAATTTAAGCAAATGCACTGGTGTTTGTGCACCAATGTTATAAACCTTGTAAGGCGCTTTACTTGAACTTGGATCTGGCGCACTTGCATCCCAACTTTCGTTTGGCTTCGCCACGTTATCTAATGAGCGAATAACCCCTTCAACGATATCATCAATGTAGGTGAAGTCTCGTCTATGGTTACCGAAGTTGTATACCTGAATGGTTTTGCCTTCCAGTATGGCTTTAGTAAATTTAAATAGCGCCATATCAGGGCGACCCCAAGGGCCATAAACCGTAAAGAAACGTAATCCAGTAGTAGGTAAGTTGTATAGATGGCTGTACGTATGCGCCATTAGCTCGTTCGCTTTCTTCGACGCTGCGTATAAGCTTACTTGGTGATCGACATTATGCTGTTCTGAGAACGGCATTGTTTCATTCGCACCATAAACAGAACTTGATGATGCATAAACCAAATGACCTACTTTATTATGGCGACATCCCTCAAGGATGTTCATAAAGCCAACTAGGTTGGCATCTACATAAGCATTAGGGTTTTCAATTGAATACCGTACCCCTGCCTGCGCCGCTAAGTGCACCACTTTGTCGAACTTTTGGTCTTCGAATAAGGCTGCCATTTCAGGGCGATCTTCAACACCCATCTTAATAAATGTAAAGCGTTCACCTGCCGCTGAATTTTGAACTTGCTCAAGCCTGGCATGTTTAAGCGCGATATCGTAATAATCGTTAATGTTGTCAATCCCAACAACATCGTCACCGCGATTAATTAAATATTGAGAAACGGCTGCACCAATAAAGCCTGCAGCGCCGGTAACCAGAATTTTCATAAAAGTCCTTTAAGATAAATCGTCTTTTGATCTGTTTTTTTGTCTATATTTCCAACAAGCAACTCTGTCATATAGCGACTCATTTTTTTCGCACTATGCTTTAGCAAAATACGAAGTGGCATCTTGAGCAAGTGACCTCTTATGAAGGCTAAATTAGTGGCAAAATTGCGAAAATTAGACGGTATAAGTTTGTGATTTAATGCTAGCACTCGAGTAAAAACGAAATCACAATAAACCAATTGAAGTTTAGATAGTTTAACTTGCGGCAGAAGTGCTTTTAAGTCAAGTTCAATGTTTACGTTTAGCCGTTTCATATGGACCAAAAACACTGTGATTTGAAACCGAAAATTTTAGTCTCAATACCATAATTTTGAATCACAGTGTAATAGAAACGTGAGCCAAATAAGGGCTTATTGTTTTCCCTCTGCCCTAGATATCAATTGTTGAATAAACATCACTGGAATAGCATAAGAAATACCAGAAGGAGTAGAAAGAGCGCTCTCTTTGGTGTCCTTTACGATGACTTTGTTAATAATTCCCACGACTTTTCCAGAATGGATATCATAAACGGGGCTTCCACTGTTGCCTGGGTAAGCGGTAGCATCTAGTTGATAAATTTTACTAGTATCCAGCAGTCTTTTCATCATTTCCAGCGTTAGTTGGTCTGAATTTTTTGCAGGGATAGCATCTGGTGTTAAAGCCGAAATATAGCCTCTATGTGTGGCTGGGAAGAGCCCAAGTATTGCACCAATTGGAAAACCAGTGAACGCTATTTCAGTGCCTGCTGGCAATAAGCTTTCATCCGCTAATACTAAGGGCGTTAAAGGTTCAGAAAGAACGATTAGGGCGATGTCGTGTTGAGGATCGATATATTCAACAGTCCCTTTTAGCATCTTAACTTTCTTGCCCTCACCACTCAAAACAACATAATCTTCAACAATGGTTGGGTCTAGAGGCTCTGAAACTACATGGTAATTAGTTACCACATATTTTCCCTCCCCGACTACAAAGCCAGTACCTAATATTCGCGGCGCAGTATGTTTTATCGGGGCATTGATCGCAATTGCTACCGTACCTTTCGTGACTTCTTTAACGACATCAGGAAAAAAGGAATTATCATTGGCATTGCAATAAAAGCCAGAGGTGGTTAGAACAGCGAAAGAAAAAAGAAGAAGTCTTACAATATTTTTCATGTTACTTTCCTTAAAACACGTTTCATAATTTGTCTATTACAAACAACGCAAATGATAAACTTCTTTCGTGAGATTACCTTCTTTATCATCTCGCCGCTCTGTTTAATTACAGCGTTTTCTGCTGCAGGACTTTGGCTACTTTATTCTTCAAAGTTAAATTCTGCAAAATTAATGATATCAATTACTTTTCTGTCTCTGGTGATTTTCTCACAGAGCTGGGTTTCTAGTATTATTTTATACCCCCTTGAGTTCGGGTTTACCGACGAAAGTGAGCAACTTGAGACTCCAGAATTTATCTGGACTCCAGCGTGCTACTACGCTACAAACGGTTCGGTTCCTGAAATTTCACGCTGGAATGAATGCTCTTTACAACGTTTGCTTCAAGCTAAAATTTTGTCTGAGCAGCATCAAATCCCTATCATATTAACGGGTGGAAATTTTCTGTTAGATGAAACGGTAAACTATGCCATTAAAGCCCAAGAATTATTGATATCACTAGGTATGTCAGCAGACGGCATCGTTATATTAAATGAAGGGACAAGTACATTCACAGAGATTAATGCTTTAAAGAGAAGCTTTGCGGATGTGAAAATTTTAGCCGTTACAAGTGCCACTCATCAAAAACGCGTAGCGATAATGTTAGCCGATGCAAATATTCAGGCTAAAGTTAAAGGGGTCGACTTCAAAAGCTCTGGGGAGCTAAAGCCTTTTGTTACCATGCCATCGGCTTCTTCACTAGACAATATTAGAAAAGCTTTTTATGAATATATGGCTTTATTGAAGTATCTTATATTTGGTAATTAGCACAAAGATTAAATTAAAAGAGTGCTAGCATCTGCTAAAATCAGGTATGTTATTAACAATTTTATAACGGAAGAGCAGTTAAAGTGGCTTCAAAATCATTCCTTGCAAAGGTGAAAAAAATAGTTGGCCCAACATCAAAAGTAGGCAAGCTTTTGGGTGGCTATGAAAAATTGCGTGAAGCTAACTTCATCTCAAAGCACTTTTCAACTTATCTCGATCCTATAGTGGCACAACAAGAAGGTTTAAAGGCTGAAAGCTATAAAATTCGACATAATGTTTACTGTGAAGAACTTGGTTTTGAGCCTCTGAAAGAAGATTTTCAAGAAAAAGATGAGTTTGATGTTTTTTCTACACCTTGTTTAGTTAAGCACAAAGGTTCAGAACACTATGCTGGTACTGTGCGCTTAGTTATGCCCCAAGAAAGTCATCAGCAGTTGCCAATTGAAAAATATTGCCTTAATTCAATAACCCACGAAACACTAAATCCAACAAACTTTGAACGGCGCCAGGTATGCGAAATATCGCGACTTGCCGTTCCAAAAGAGTTTCGAAAACGTGTAATGGACCAATATCAAGGTGCTGCAACCGGTGTTATCAACCAATATACGTATTCAGAAGACGAACTTCGCTGTTTTCCGTTTATTGCAATTGGCTTATATTTCTCTGCTGCGGCTCTTGTCATGCACAACGATATCAAACACACCTATGTAATGATGGAACCTAGGCTCGCTCGCAGCATGCGCTTTATTGGTATTCAATTTGAGCAAATCGGTCCTGTAGTTGAATATCATGGCAAACGTGCACCTTTTTATATTAATCCCACATTGCTTTATCAAAATCTAAGACCTAATTTCAGAATAATGCTTGATGACATTCAAGAGTCAGTTAATAAATACCCTAAAGGATGACATACGATTATGTTCGATTATTCAAAAGCTTTTTCTAGAAACATTGGGTGGCTAACTGAAAGCGAACAGCATGTTATAAAAACAAAAAAAGTGGCTATCGCTGGCGCTGGTGGTGTAGGTTTTGAGCACGCGGTTACATTGGCACGACTCGGAATTGAGAGATTCTCTGTTTCAGATTTTGATACTTTTGAAATTCACAATATGAACCGTCAGGCGGGCGCGTTCGCATCTACGCTAGATGAACCCAAAGTACAGGTTCTTGAACGTGTACTTAAAGATATAAATCCTAACTGCGCTATTGACGTTTTTCCAGATGGAGTACATCCGGATAATGTTGCCGAATTCCTATCAGACGTCGACATATATATAGATAGCTTAGATTTCTTTGTAATTGATATAAGAAGACAAGTATTTAGCTACTGTCAAAAAAATCGAATTCCTGCAATCACTGCAGCACCTCTTGGTATGGGTACTTCTGTAATATGTTTTACTGCGGAAAGTATGTCATTTGATAACTACTTCGACATAATTGATAGCGATGAAGAAAATGAGAAATGTTTAAAATTTTTGGTAGGGCTTTCACCCAAAATGCTCCAAAGGGACTACTTAGTAGTGCCTGATGCAGCTAACTTTAAAGAAAAACGTGGCCCGTCAACGCCTATGGCAGTGAAACTTTGTGCAGGCGTTGCCGCTACAAACGCACTTAAGATTCTTTTGAATCGTGGAGAAGTGTTGAGCGCCCCAAAAGGTATACATTTTGACGCTTACCGCAATAAATTCAAAGTGACAAATTTAAGATACGGTAATAAGAGCCTATTACAAAAATTAAAACTGAAGATTGCCAGAAAGATAGTACTGAGCTAAAGATAGTGCAGGGCTAACGGTGTCGATGTTTTTTACAAAACATAAATACCTAAACTTTAGAAAAATAAAAAAACCATAATTTTCAAACCCTTAAACAGTTGGCACGTTTTAAGCTTAATTGTATCCGTAATATCCTATAAATCGTTTTGTTCAAACGGAGGCGACATGAACAAGCTAACTAAAATTTTTGCAGGTGTGGTTTTAGCAGGAAGCACAGCAATGGCTTCTGCAGCACCATTGTATGTAAACTCGGGTGACAACGATAGCGGCGTACCTTTTGGTGATGCTGATGGTTTCACATACACCTTTGACGCATTCACATTCAACGATCTTCAGCCTGTTTCTACTTATTTAGATCTAGAAGGCGACGGTATCCAAAATGGCACACTAGTTTTTGATAGCGCTGTAGGTGAAGTAGGTCTTTTAAACCCTGATACAGGTTCAGATGAATTCTTTACAGATGCATGGAGTCTAACGTTTGATTATAAACTTTGGGGTTATGCTGGTATCAGTGACGACGTAGTTGCAAACGGTGTGTTTGATGATGGTGAAGTTTTAGCTGCTCAATTCGTTGGTGGTTTCTTCAACATGTATTTTGACGACGACGTTACAGATGGCGTGGACCCAGTAAGTGCAATGACACTTTCATTGACGGGTTCTACATTTAATGCTGGCGGTGGTGTTAACCTTTCTCTTTTTGCTGAAATAGAAACAGTTTTAGCTAACTTGTTCTTCTTGGATCCATCTTTCAATGGTGATTCTGATTTAGCAGCAGTTGTAGCTAATAATGACCCGAGCCAGTATGGTGCAACCATTACTGCAGAGATCACTGATGCGACTCAAGCTCCTACTGATCAAGGTTTCGCTGTAACTAGTTTTGAAACTGATGTTTTGACTTCTTTAGGCATCGATTTAGATGACTACGATAACGAAGTTTTCTTAACGCGTACAACTACTCTTCCAAGTGCTAACCTTGAAATCCAAGTTTCATCTCCTGCTTCAATAGCAATGATGGGCCTAGGTTTAATTGGTCTTGCTGGATTGCGTAGAGTTAAAAAAGCTTAATTATAGAGCTTAATGTATTTTTGTAAAAGCGACCGGAAGGTCGCTTTTTTTTTGTCCTATTTGCAAATAGAACTAACTATCTATTGCAATATGCAATGTTTTAAACCAACATTGAAAAAAATTATTCAGGGAAGAAAATGAAATATTTATCACCTATACTGATTTCTTGTTGTCTTTTTGCTTGTACACCGAGTAGCAATAAAGAACCTGTAACGTCTATCTCCCCTGAATTATCGTCTACAGAATTAGCCTCTTCAGTTGTGAAACTCAGAGGAGCCGTCAAATCCTCTCCACAAGATGCGAATCAAAGATATTTACTTGCCAAGGCATATTTGTATCAAGGAAAATACGATTTTGCTGAGAAAGAAGTAAACAAGTATTTAGAGAACACAGCGGAAGAAAATAGCAAATCTGTAGATCGAATAGTAATGGAAATTCTATTTCTGTCAGAAAGCTATACATCTTTATACTCGTTGGCAAATAAACTAACCCCAGGTTCAGAGGCTCATCATTTAGCCCAAGATCTTTTATCATTTTCAGGTCAGCGCCAAAACAGCGAAGTGAAATCAGCGCTATTTAAAAACCTTTACCCTCTCCTTAATCAAAATAGACTAAACGAACTCGACGCTTTTATCGATGAAAGTACGATAGGCCAACACACCTTTATTCAACAATTACTAGCTGCTAGATTTTATTATTCTACCGGTGACTTCAAGTCTTCATCGATAATTTTTGACCATTTACACACCCTGAGACCGTTCGATACCCAGGTTATAGTGTTAGCGGCTATTTCCTTTTATAAAGCGCATTCATTAGAGAAAGCCGACTACTACGCTGACTTACTGTCAAAGGCAAACAAAGATAACCCTATCGCAATGCTAATAAAGGGGAGTATCAATTTTGAGGCGGGCAACTTCGCTGCTGCCGAACAGGAATTAGAGTTGGCAACATCTAGGGGGTTGGACTCATTTGAGGCAAGGCTGACAAGTGCATTAACTAGCTATCAACTCGGCAATTTTGAAAAAGCATATAATCACTTCGAGAAAATCGAAGATAAAATTCCTGATACGCACCCAATATACCGCTATATAACAGCCACTAAGCTAATGCTAGGCGATCCTTTAGAAGCATATAACTCATCTAAAGGCTTAGAAGTTAATGACTCTACACTACCGTTGTTACTTAACTTAGCGAGATCCTTGAGAGCAACTGGGGAGACAGCAGAGTCAGATTCATTACTGAGCGTGCTTAAAAAAGAAAAATTTTCAGATAAAGATATTAACTATACCTTAGATACTTACCTCAAATCAGTAGGACAAATTGACTCATCGTCCTTAACATCAAGCTTTGAGAACTCTTCTCAAAATACGCAACAAAGAGCCGTACTGATCGTTAGTTTGATTTCGAGTAATGAAGAACAAACCGCTATTGATTATTTAGATGAGTGGTTAACTGAAGCGCCTAATGACGAAAAATTACTGATATTGAAGCTCGCAGCCTTGGTCAAAATTGGTGACTCAGAAAAAATAGATGAAGCCATCGATACTATTGAAGAAATATCGCCCAACCATCCTCTTTTGAATTCATATAGAGCCCTTGCTTTACTTCAGGATGGAAACAAGCCTAAAGCTCATCAGCTTTTGAAAGAAACTATATCCAATAACTTTTACTCTCCGTGGGCAGTAAAACTATTGGTTAATAGCTCTGCTAATGACAGCGAAAAGGAAAGCACCCTCAAGTTTTTGACTTCGGTTTACAACGATAATGATGGGCAAAAATACCTTACTCCAACGTTAGATTTAGCATTCACTCAAGCATCGGCTAGCCAATTCGAAAGGGCGATAGCAACAATTGATAAGTGGGAACAAGCGAAGAGTGATACAACCTCTGAAAGCGATGAAATTTTTGAATTAAAAACAGTCTTGTACTTATCTGTTAAAGAACTAAAAAATGCAAAAGAAACCTTGGCGGAGTGGAAAGAATCTACAGGTATTTCGAAAAAGTACCTTTTAAGGGCTCTGTCTTTAGCAGATCTTGATAAAGACTGGAGATTTGCAATCTCATCCATAAATGAAGCACAGAATCAACTAGATGAAGAAGACTCTGAAACACTTAAGTTATTAAAAGTTAGATACCTTCTAAAAAACAATCAAAATTCCGAAGCTATAAAATCCTTAGAGTCGTGTTCTGTTAAAACTAAAGCTATGCCTGTTTGGAAGAAGTTTAAAGGGCAAACTCTCGCGATAGACAAACAATACTCGCAAGCTATAGCCTTTTTTTCTGATGCTTACAGAATGAGCAATTCCACGGAGTCAGCTATATATTTAATGCAAAGTTACTACGCTAACCAGCAGCTGGCTCAAGCAGAAAAGTTTGCACTTAAACATTTAGACGTTTATCCAAAAGATATTGTTGTGAGAATGCGTTTAGCAGAATTTCTTTTCAACAGCTCTCCTAGCAAAGCTATAAAGCACTATGAATTTTTAAATAATAATGGATTATCATCTACAAGTTCTCTTAATAACCATGCATGGCTATTGCTCAAAATTGGGGAAAATAAATCGGCTCTAGAACTAGCTCAAAAAGCCTATAATAAAGCGCCGGATGAAATAGCAGTCATAGATACATATATAAAAAGTCTTGTTGCTAGCAATAAAACTAATGAAGCATTAGCGTTAGCAGAGTCTCTTTACTCCAAGCAGCGTGATAGTTTTGAAATTGCAATGATTTACACTAAAACCCTCCTTGATTCAAATGACAAGAATACTGCTAAAGGCGTATTAAGACTAATCATTCCCAAAGGCAACCAGCAGCGTGCGGATTACAATAGAATGAAAGAAATGCTGTCTGAGATTTAACAAGTTATAATCGCTAGTAAGATTCTTAATATAAGGCTAAGATTAGCAACTTTACCGGCTCTAAATTCACTTATAAAAAGTAGTTTATTTGTTAGTTCATTAACATTATGAGTTATAGGAAAAGTTAAGACACGTTACTATGCCAACAACACTGCAGCTAATAAAATCTGATCTGAAAAGAAAGCAAGCCATCTTTCACCAAGACGGCGCTGAAATTTCATTACTTAGGACGTGCCTTACTGATGGAACTAGTGCTAATATCCTGTTCCGCTTAGCCGCGAGGTGTGCAAAAACAAAATTCTTGGCTCCTATTGCTTTGATAATTCAACACGTAAACAGGGTTTACAATGGCTGTGTTATCGGCGTAAATGCAGATTTTGGCGAAGGCTTTGTGATCATGCATCCTATCGGCGTGGTGATAAATTCTAAAGTGAAAGGTGGTATCAATATAACTTTAGAAAGCGGTGTTGTAATGGGTGATGAAAAAGGGATGTCTCCCAGTCTTGGAAGCCATATATTTATTGGTGCTGGCGCTAAAGTTTTTGGCCCTATCACTGTGGGCGATAATGTAAAAGTAGGCGCTAATGCAGTAGTAGTAAAGGACGTAGAGTCGAACAAAACTGCACTTGGCATTCCCGCTAAAACAAAGTAAGTTTAAATGAAGTATATCGAAGTATTATTTTGGGTTGTCTCCTTAGCTATTGTTTATAGCTATGTTATCTATCCCTTCATATTAATCTTTGTCAGCGCACTGGTTCAATGCGTACGAGACACACGCTACGCGTTGATAAAAAAAGAACGCCGCACAGAAATATCAGAAGCCTCATCTGTCACCATTGTGATATCAGCCTTTAATGAAGAATCCTGCATTAAAGAAAGAATCGAAAATCTACTTTCTTTAAATTATCCCATAGAAAAACTAAACATCTTTGTCGCATCCGATGGAAGTACCGATAATACCAACACAATATTGTCGTCATTCAGTGATCCCCGCTTACAAACATTCTGCTTTGAAGAGAACAGAGGCAAGATAAATGTGTTGAATGATTTGATGGAGCGAGTGACCTCAGACATCACTGTTTTCTCAGACGCGAATACCACTTTTGAAAAGGACGCGGTAACCCAACTTGTTATGTCTATTAACCAGAAGGGGGTAGGTGCAGTTTGTGGAGAATTAGTGCTTATTGACGCTCATTCTGGTGACAATAAAGACAACCTTTATTGGAAGTACGAGCAAGTTCTGAAGTTCCACGAGTCACGCTTGAATGCGTTATTAGGTGCAAACGGCGGCATCTATGCTATAAAAACAGATTTTTACATTCCATTACCAAGCAACACTATCATCGATGATTTTTGTATAGTGATGAATGTAGCACGCCAAAAGCAATCCGTGGTTTACACCCCCGAGGCTAAAGCAATAGAAGAAATTGCGCCGAGTATGCAAGAAGAAGCTAACCGGCGAATACGTATTGGGGCCGGAAATTATCAGGCCCTTGCAAGACTGACTTGGCTACTCAGCCCTAAATATAAATGGCGCTGTTTCTCATTTATAAGCCATAAAGTTATACGTTGGTTTGTCCCCCACTTTATGATTATTTCTTTGTCGACGAATTTCGCTTTGCTATGGCACAGCCATTCGATTTACACTTACCTATTCAGCGCACAGGCCGCATTTTACTGTCTGTGGCTACTTGGAAGTTTAAAACTTTTAAGAAACATACCGATTTTAAGTGGCATCGTGTCACTAATAACTTTTTTTGTATCAATGAACATTTCACTCTTTCGTGGCTACATTAGATATTTAACAAGCAATTTATCTGCTACTTGGCAA
>TARA_B110000211_G_scaffold34976_1_pt1 | contig 11760 bp, 15 predicted proteins | sample TARA_B110000211 | Tara Oceans TARA_B110000211 (sample SAMEA4397516) | marine metagenome | biome: Polar Biome; feature: [DCM] deep chlorophyll maximum layer (ENVO:01000326); material: water (ENVO:00002006), including particulate matter (ENVO:01000060) such as... | depth 30 m
AAAGGTAGGTCATACCCCATAAAACGAGATATAGCACTCTTTTGGTTATCCTTTTCTGAACGAAGAATTAGATAATGGTTGGGATAAAGTGGTATCTCTTGCTGGGGTAGTTGAACTTCTTTACCTGCATAAAATAAATCGATAAAATCATCTGAAACTACTATTTCTGAACATCCCCCATAAAGGTGTTCATCTGATTTGACTACTTGCTGTGGTTGATAATCATGGCAGTCTAATCCGAAAGAGTCGCACTTGACTCGCATATTTAAATCTCGGGATATAACCCCAATATCGTGACCATCGAGCTTTAACCGTAGTGCTATAGCTATAATCTTATTATCAGAATCATCCGGATCCATTCCTGCTGGCATATAACGAGGATCATATTGTGCGGCAAAAACTTTTCCCTTGCCTGATCCCAGTGGTACACCTGAAGATAGGCTTCCTTTGGATCTCATTTTATCCAAAGTCCGATTCATTGTACGGGCGTTTAAACCAGCGGTGTCCTGTCTATGTTTATGTTTGTCTATCTCGTCTAGTACTATAGTAGGGATAGCAATATTGTCTTCCCCAAAAGAAAATAAAGATTGGGGTTCGGTAAGATAGACATTTGTATCTAATATTAAAGTTTTTGTCAATTTATTCCTGTCCTTAAAAGTGTACAATAAATAGATTCGAAATAGACAAAAAGCCGCCCGAGGGCGACCTTGGTGGAGGTAGGGAGAATCGAACTCCCGTCTTGACTAGTTCCACAAAAAGGTCATTCACAAGGTTAGAACTGTTTTTTTCGTCGGACAGACCACTTGACTAGATTATTTTATTATGGCCAAAACAATCAAAAGCACTAAGGTATCTCAAACACGGCTTTCTGTTTATCGGCTGCCGTCGCCTTAGGAGTGGTCAGGTTATTAAGCCGCCATCTCCATGTCAAAATCGTTATTTGCGATTATGTTGTTAAGCGTTTTTAGTGAGCCACGCTTCCCTCACCCTTGCACCATTTTTATTTTCCTGTCAATCGATACCGGTTACCCCCATTATTATAAATACTATACAACAATACGCTAGACTTGTCAAGTTATTTACTCTTCTAAATATTCTTAATATACTAGCTAGCATGCTAGCAATTGCTGTCAAACATTAAAAGCTAACAATAACATTAAAAGCTAACAATAACATTAAAAGTTAAGAAATGCTATCAAGTTTTGAAAGCTAACAAATGCAGTATACTGGCAAATAAAAACATGTTAAGCTAAATCTACAATTTAAATTTAGTTAATTCTAACTATCTCCTGAGGGTCCTCCTAAGAGGTCTTCCTCCGGTTCTTCTTCGGATGCGGCATCGGGTGCTTCTTCGGGCTCTTCTTCCGAAGTGTCTAATGGTTCTGACGCTGGCTCGTCCTCTTCATTATCAATATCCGATTTTGCTTTCTCGTATTCTGGAGTAGTAACATCTGGGAGTGTTTCTTGTAATTCGTCTTCGAACTTATCGAAGTAAAGGAGCATGTTTGTTATTAAATAATCATAAAATAGATCTTGGTCCTTTTTATCTGCCAGCATATCATAAGCATCAACAATCTGTTTTTCTACTTTATTAAAAGTATCAGAAGCAAAATTTCTACCTGTCTCATTTTGATCGTCTATTTGTACGAATTGATCTTCAGGAGCAGCTATGTCAATAAACTCTCCCTCTACATCATCTGCTACATCAGATCCCTCCGGAGACATATCAATTTTCATTTTTTCTAATAGGGCCATATCTATTTCAAACTCAAAGCCCTCATTCGCAGACTTTTCGGCTTGGTCAGAACTATCGATTGGCTTAATGGTATTTTTAATTGCATGGATCATATGATTTCGAAAAGATTCTCTTTGTTCCGGAGAAGTAGTCAACATTTTATAATCAGTCTCTATGACAGGAACTACTTTTTCTAATAAACTAGCTAATACATTAATACCAGTAAATCCACTAGGCTCATCTGTCCCCGTCTCTACCTCTGTAATGATCTTACGGATACTTTCTCTTATTATTGACTCAGCCTTCAAACGCTGAGACATATTATGAGAAATTCTTCCTCTAATGTGCTCACGGATTAACTCTTCTGCGATTAAAGTGTCTCTATTGATAGTGTTCATAGTATCCTAATTATCTCCGTCTTTGGCGTTTAGCTTTTTTGGTTCGAGGTTTTTTAGTGGGTCTGGAAGTCCCATAAGGATTTGGAGTTCCGGCAGGCGACGAATATCCACCGACTGAACCTCCGCTCATAGCAGATATTTCGTTCATAGTAGAATCAATAAACTTATTAAGATATTCATTCCTCAGGGAAGAGACAACATCCCAAGCAGATTCCTTTTCTGATGTAGTTAAATGTTCAGGAAGTTTAGCAATAAACTTTTCTTTCTGACCAGCAGCAATCATATCTCTTAAGGCTGTTCCGCCCATACTTTTACCACCGATAACTGGGAAGACTATTTCTTCTACATTTACACCAGGATTATGCATCTCTGCCCACGATTGAGCACGAGCGTATCGTTTATCTCCGACATCCTTATCACTTTTTCCGAGAACAACAGTATCCCCCTCTTTAAAAGAATTCTTATTTGCTATTAAGTCATATACATCAGCGACGGGCGTCTTACCCTCTTGGACTCTAACTTTAATATTCTCATCATTCCTGGTATAAATATCCCAGAGGGTTTTAGATTGCTCAGCCGTAATAGCAATCTTCGGCTCAACCCCAGAAAGACGAGGACCTTTACCTATAATGACAACAACTTCATCAATATCAGCTTGGGAGGCTAGCTGTTTAGCCAGTCCATAATGCCCGGCGTGAGGCGGCTTAAAACCTCCAGGAAGTAAGGCTACTTTCTTGCCTTCTTTTTCTGTGATAATCATAGCATTAGCAGTTAAACTTTCATTAGTTAACCTCTTAGCACCCATCTTGTACCGGAACAATCCCAATATTTGGTTCAATGGTGCAAAATTACCAGCAAACTTATAGGTATGGCCGTTATAATCAAAGACTACTGCCTCAACCGGAGTGGTAATCTGGGAGAAATCTTTGATTTTATTAAGGTGGCGCTGCATAATCTCCATAGCATGAGGATCTTCAGGAGCATTATCTGTTATATCCCGCACAGCCGCCGATAACTCAACCTTAAGGCGTTGAACTTCTTTAGAAGAATCTGCGATAAAGACACTTTTTAACCCTTTTAAAAGTTCTACCGTGAAATCGTGGATAGCCACTTCCAGAGGCAAAATAGCTTCTTGAAGAATGGACTTTTTAGAAAGTATTACTGATTCTAGGTCCTGGACTTTTTCGGCAGATAGTCCCTGCTTTAGGGCTCTTTTGCCAATATTTCCGGGTAGCTGTAATAAGTATTTTGCAATATTCTCTCTCATAGGACGAGGAAAATTGTCGTCTACACCATTGACCACTCTTGAATAAAGATAATCTCCAACGGTATCGGTCTCCCTTATGCCCTCTTCACTAATAGCTCTATCAATCCTGGCAGAAGCCAACCGCAGCGCTTTATTATCTTCTAGTTTCTGAAGTTCTATAAGAGCTTCTCGTGCAAGGGAAAATTCATGCTTCTCTAGGGATTTTTGCATTCGCTCTAGAGCCCCATCTAGGGTCTTTAGGGCGTTCGACGGTATTTCTCTTTTTTCTGAGGTTTCTTTATCGAAGATAAAATGACCCACATTGTGTATTTTTAAGGTTTTCCCATCATAGTTTATTACATTCTTGGAACTAGGATCCATAATCTCGGTATTATACCAAATATTGGTGTCTGGTCCAAATATGGCTAGCTTCTCTTCTGAAGATAAGACTTCAACTGCTTTTTCAAATGCATTGAAGCCAGTATTAAACGCATTCTCAAGAGAACCTCGTCCAGCAAACTTTTGAGCCAATCCACTCGCATCTAATCCTCCGCTACGAAGATTTCCTTTATTTCGGGCACCCTTTGCTCTACCTTCTGGGATGGAATAAGAGAGAAACAGATTTTGACCATCCACCTTTTCTTCGGTTGATAACTCTGCATTTGCCCCCGCTTCCATAATCTCCTTCATTTCCATAAAAGTAAGATTAGGATTATCATAGAGGTGGTCCATATGACCAGCTACACCACCCATTTATTTTTCCTCTTTAAGTAGATTTACTTCTTCTTCGAGTTCTTGAACTCTTTCGTTTATGCTTCTTAACTGTCTCTTTATACCACGAATATGCTCTTTTGCAAGCATTAATCTATTATTATCTCGTTTATTTGAGACTCTAATATTAGAGACAATATCGCTTAAAGCTTGCAACGATGCTGACGCATCAAAATTAAATCTTTCGTTTAAGAGAAAAGCTTTGGTAATTTTATTTATCACTTCTTGCCTTTCTTCTCTTTCTTCTCCCAGTTTCTTGGCGCTGGTTTGTCTCTAGGAACTTTCACTTCCTGAGGGGCTTCGGCTTCGGGAGCAGGAACACTTTTTTCCACGACTACTTCCGCCACAGGCTCCTGCTGAGCTTGCAGTCGCTGTAACATTAGTCTTCTTCTCATTCTTTTCTTTTTTGGACTAGCCATTTTATATCCTCCGTAATGGGTAAATAACCTCTATAAATAGTTCGAAAAGTTTTATAAAACAGATTTGGTTATTTATGGCGGTGCAATTTGTAAGATACTACCCTGTACCGCTACCTTAAATTTAACATTATTTCCATCAGCGTCTACACCATGTAAGTAATAATAGTTAGAAGATCCTGAGACATAAATATTTGCACTTGCGCTTAGGGTAGTAGTCGAACTATCCCATTGTAACTGGGGGACGCCCTCAACTGTGTTAGCTAATCCAGTAGCTTTGAGCATATACCCGTCTACATTGTTATTAATAGTTACACTTCCTCCCCCCCCTCCTCCGCTGCCGGTGGGGTCTGAATCTCCTCCCATTTGGGTGGAGATGGGACCTAACATTCTTCTTACTGTAAAAAAAGTCATTTTAGGAAGCGGAGTATCCGGCTCGGGTAACTAGATTTTCATCGGGTGAAACAGGGTAATAACGGATAATATAACCGGAAACGGACATGGTATCAGCGGAGGTTGTACAGGCCCACAGGGTAAGGGGAGAAGTTGAACTTGTACTTCGATGTGAAATTCCTGGGTACACCATACTTAATCCCAGATCCTTATTCACTTGTATATTTATACGACTGGAGGAGGTAATGACAGGAGGCGACGCAGTAATATCTCCAGTACCGAAGGTTAATGTCAAGACGGCGTTGGAAGTCGAAAAATTAGATGCATATAAATATATTTCCTCCACTCCATTGGTATCAGTAGAAAAGGTATGGATAGGGGACCCCCCACCTGTAAAAGCCAGACCTGAGCTAGCTTCTAATACTGCGATTGGCTGATTACCATCAGATACTGCGTAGGATAAAGGAAACTTGGCAGCACCTTCCGATCCAGGAAGGTCATTTCTTCTTAAAACGATATCATTAAAATTAGGAAGCATAGTTTAAATATCTCACTTTCCGAAAACTTCATCAAGTTTTGTTTTCATCTCTTTTCTCCAAAAACTATCTACTTGAGAGTTTACTTTGGGTTTGTTATTTTTTTCCCAGATTTCCATTTCGCCCTTAGCAATTGATTTTTTTAAGAAAATTTTAATAGCTATTAAGGGGGAGGATAATCCAACATTTTCTATCATGCCATAACCGGCAAATATAACTCCAATTAATTTGTTATCAGAGTTGATAATAGGCGATCCGCTGGATCCTGGTTTAGTGGGGATCGTATATACAGAATATCCTCGGTTATGATATCCAGAAAAAGCCCCCCTAAAGATTAAAACTGTGCCGGGCCAAAAGAGACCATGAGGCGCAGCCATGTTGCTAACTATTTCCCCGAATAATGGTTCTTTCTCTGCTACTTTTAGTACAGGAGGAGACCTGTGAACATTAGAGACTCTCATTAAGCATAAATCAAACCGTTTGTTAATATTGACAACTTCTGCTTTATGTTTAGCGCCACTTAAATCTACCGAGATATAACGAGACCCCTTGTTTTCTACATCGAAGCCTCCAATATTTTGCTTTGGAGGTACTTTGTTCTCACAAGAGTGTCCTGCTGTCAAGACATATGAAGTTCCTTCTTCGACCTCACTATGAAAGACATATGCGCCAGAGGAAACGTATCGCATTTCCGCCGTTTGACATTTTCTCTTTTGAGTATCCGGGTTAACCCCGCATCCCTCTAGAGAAATAAACTGTTGAACTTGAACAAATGCTTTGCGAGGAAGAAGTTCTTTCTTAGGGGATCCATTCAAATAAATGGAGGAACACCCGCTAACACAACTAGAAAGGCAGAATAACCATATTATAAGAAACTTAAAGTAAAAAGGTGTTTTTTTCATCATGGTAAAGTAACTAGAGTGTAGGGATACTATTTATCCACAGTAAATATGTGCGATTGAAATCGTGAAAGGATGACAACTACAATGATAAGTAATATTATGTTATCGAGCCTCTTGCTTTTTGGTTCCCACGATGTTGACTTTTCTGCTATCTGGAAGAAGGTAGAAGGGGAATGGTCTTATGTCGGGCAGGTAAAAGAAAAAAAGCAAATTCTCGGATGGATAGAAAAGATACCCAAAACACCAGGAAGTAAGATACTTAATATAGAGATAAGGAAGATGCCCTTTATCACTCTATTGCCCACCGGAGAGGTCGTGAACCTAGAACCCCTCCAGTAAGGAGGATTTTAATGTTTAGACTTTTAACCCGCAAAGTTATCTTATTGGGGGTGCTAGCTTTTTCCGGCATCCTATCCGTTCATCTTTATATTAAAGCAAACAACACTCACAAGGTTGTAATACCCCAAAAGTCTACCTTTTATACTCCCGGACAGCACGACAACTGTAAATGGGTGATACACTTCAGTAATACGATTACTACAGCAGAAGGCGATAGTTCCCCTGTCCAAATAGGGATACCAGAGATAATCAAAGATGGTTATATATTTGGTGTTATTCAAAGTGGACCTGATCAGTCCTTAATCTTGGCCTTCAAACTTCCCACGAAGAACAGTGAGATACCTCCTATAATATTTACGGCTTCTTATACACTAAAAGACTTGCCTCTTAAGACAGTTGTTTTTAGAGTTTTTAATAGCGGCGTGTTAAGAATGGTTCTTTATCCAACGGAAGAGGAGTGTGTTGAGGCAACGATGAAATGAAACGCTATGTTTTTCTTTTGTTGCCTTTGTTTTATTTGAATGGTTTAGTTGCTTGCCTTGATGACGAAGAACTGGTCAAACTCGAATGTGTTCCCGGACATCAACAGCTATGTGATGAAGAGGGTGATGATTATCCCGACGCTAGAATACATCCTAAGCCCGTCCGTTCTGGGCAATGCTCTTACGGATTAAGAACCTGCACTCTACAGGGGTGGTCAGAGTGTGTAGGTGCTCTTGGGCCAGAAGAAGAAGTTTGTGATGGTATTGATAATGACTGTGATGGAACCATTGATAATACATTCCCAGAACAACAGCAACTGTGTGGTTTTATTGAGGGGGTAGATTATGGTGTTGGAATCTGTGTTCCTGGAGTAATGGTATGTGATAACGGAGCCACTCGCTGTGAGGGGCATGTTGGACCAACCGAGGAAGTCTGTGATGGTGTAGACAACAACTGTGATGGAAGCATTGATGAGGGCATACCCAACTCTACCGCCATTGTCTGCTATGATGGACCCGCCGGAACAATGGCCATTGGTGAATGCCGGGCAGGAATAAGATATTGTGCCGATGGTGGTTTTGACGGACCTTGTGACGGGCAGGTTCTTCCTGCTCCTGAACTCTGCGACAATAAAGATAATAACTGTGATGGACAGGTTGATGAAGGATTCGACACTCGTGGCGTAGACATTGTCTTTGTCATCGATGTTTCCGGATCGTTTAGCGATGAGATAGACTCTATGATAGAAGGGATCACTCCGCTTTTAGACGACCCTTTAACGAGCAGGTTTCGCTTTGGGCTTGCTGTCATAGGTGGTAGTGACCTTGGTCATTTTGAACCCATATTTAACCGCTATTCTCAAAAGATAACTGACTTCGTTCCTGCTGATGAGTTTCTGCAACATTTGCAGTTCATCCAATCGTTGGATGATGGCGGTATTGAGCCTTCCATCGATGTTCCGATGTGGTGCATGAATGGGATCTATGAGTTTTCTTGGGATATTGCGGGGCAAAAAGTAATAATATTAATGACTGATGAGGTCGCTCAATCGGTGGACAACCAAAATGTCCAACAAGTGAATAACTATGCCGTACAAAATGGGTTTGAAGTCTTTGTCTTTGCTCTCCCTGAACACCACGCTTCGTTTATTGGTATGGTAAGAGAAGAACAAGATAGATTATTTACTCCCGCCGTCAACTCCGAGACTGTTTTTCTTCAGATCAAGAGAATCTTTGAAAACTTATGCGCTAGCGGGGGGTAAACTGGCTGTAGCTGGGACAGGTCGATCCAAAGTTCCCTTTATCTGCATAAGCAATGAAGTAATCTCTTCAAACTCGTGACTTGTCTTGTCAATATCGTCAAACAGTTTTTCTATAGCCTCTAGGATATCTGTACCGTTTTCAAAAGTCACACCTGCGGCTATGTTATCAATATTCTGAAGATATCTATTTTTAAATCTTTCCAATATGTAAGTTATGGCATTCGCCGAGATTTTCCGAACATCTTCTGGATGTAATGAAAAGCTTACCTTTACTGTGTCTTTTCTCATGCTTGTACTCCTTTAGCAAATAATATCATTTTAATAATCGTAACTTTCTCTTCTTCGGTTTTGGATTGGTGCCAAGCCCAAGAAGCTGTTTTCTTCTTACTATCTATTCCCTCCGAAAGAGTTTTGACATTTTCAGAGAGTAGAAAAATAGATTCTGGAGAAAGTTCAACCATTTCCATGTTCAAAGAACTCGCAATATCTAATATCGTCGCAATATCATTTTCCTTATATGCTTTGGCTGCTTTGGCAAACAAAACCGCATCCTCTTCCTCTGAACTTTTATCTGGATGTATCTTGTTTGCTATTTTACGGTAGAGTTTTTTGATATCTCCGTTTTTGGGTATTTTTTCTTCTTCCTCGACTTCTTCGTCAATCTCTTCACTATTAGTATCATCAGGGGTCCCTACCTCCTTCGAAATTGAATAGAAAGTATCATAATGTTCAGGATAATGCTTTTTCATATATTCCCGTAATTGGGGCTCTATATCAGAACATATTTCATCCACCTCTTCCTTTTCTAAAAGAAGATAAGAATATTGAAGAGTAAGACGCTTAATTTTGCGGGACATATTATAAATAGTCATAAAAAAACAGGGAGCCGAAGCCCCCTGTCTTAAAAAACCATTTTAGGCAAAGCCCTAGTCTAGATTAGACTATGCTACTTCGGCTATAACTAGAACACCACCATCAACCTTGATAGTGTAGTCTTGCTCGACCCCAGAGGCATTGTTGCCTTTAAGCTTAAACCCTTCGTCTGCTCCAGAAGAATAAATCAGTGCGCTAGAAGTAACACCAGCAACGGTAGCTAGACCGGATGCATCAATCGTGGTTGCACCAGAGATAGCACCGCAAGCAGCCAATCCTTGGGAGTTGAACGTAGCACCATCATTGTGAACCGACAGAGCCGTGAAGGTAGCGGTATCAGTCACGCCCAAAGTGCTAGTAAAAGAAACAGCACCGTCAGCCGTGATAGCTGCCATCGTAGAAGCACCATCAACGTTCAGAGTGCTAGAGAAGTCGATAGCACCATCAGCCGTGATCGCTGCCATCGTAGAAGCACCATCAACATTCAAAGTAAGATCAAAAGAAGCAGCCTGGTCAACAGAGAGTGTACCCTGGATGTCTGTTGCAACACCAGGTGCTCCGAGAGTCACAGCACCATCGGCATTCAGAGTGCTAGTAGTAGAAATAGCACCATCAGAGGTGATCGCTGCCATCGTAGAAGCACCATCAACATTCAAAGTGCTAGAGAAGTCGATAGCACCATCAGCCGTGATAGCTGCCATCGTAGCAGCACCATCAACGTTTAATGAACTATCCATATCGACAGTCTCATTGAAGGTAGCTTCATCCACAACAACAAGCATGCCACTAAGAGTAGTTAGTCCACCAACATCAAGAGCCCCGGCGATATCACCCGAACCAAGACCGGTGATCGACCCACTCACACCAAGGTTACCATCAGAATCTACGTCCATCATAGCGCTGCCAACAGCGTCCCGAACTACTAGTCTCGACGAGCCTGTGACGTCACCAAGCAACATATTTATGTACTGATCGCCACCGGAAACAGACAATACTAATTTGCCAGCGCTGCTAAGCCCTTGGAGGTCGTTAACCGATATACCAGATTGCATAACAGTTCTAGTAGCAGAGGTGAACGACGAAACTGCCGCAACATCAAATGTGGTTGAAGCACCAACAACTGCTATCGCTTGTGATGCGCCACCGAACGCCGGTGTCATCGTGATTGCAGCCGAACCTGAGAATTCACCATTGGGGTTGTGAGCCTGTAACGAATATGCGGGACCTTGGGGCTCATTACCGGAAGCTGCGTTGTACGCCGAGTTAATCGCCGAAATAATGTTTGCGTTGTTGACTCCTGATGCTAACAAGGTATCGGCCGAACCAGAGGTTCCACCCGATAAGGTCTCGTAATTACCGTGTGTGTCACCAACCTCGAAACCGCCGAGCATTTCGGCATTTAAGATATATTTTCTATCTGCACTCATATTTATTTCCTCCTTAGAAATAAAGAAATTATTGTAACTTTTTATTTGAAACAAGCACCGTTAAAACGGCGTCTATTATAACTTCTGCTGGAAACATTTTTAAAACAATGTAAAACTGTTTTTTATAACTCACAATAGTTAGTCTTGCAAGCCCGGATAAGACGACTAAGAATATATATTATTCAAAAAGAAATCTTTTTATTTTATGCGCCGATTACGTAAGAAGCGGTGATCGGACTTGCGGGGGCAACGGCTGCTGCTTCGGCTGCCGCTGTAACACACCAATGGCTAAATCCTGTAAAGAATCTAACACCTTCGGGAAATACAAAGTTAGCTTGGTTGGCAACGCCGCCGCCAGCCGAACCACTGACCTTCAATACCAAGTCGCCAGCTATTGTTCCCACGCTTCCTGAATTAGCATCAGCTAGTTTAAAATATACTGCGGTAGCATTTGGGTTTATAACATTCACCATATACACACTTCCTGTGGATGGTGAAGCAATACCTGTAAGGACGTTATTGGCGTTGGTGTCTCTTACAAGACTTTTTCCAAGGTTTGGTTCAATTATGGTAACGGTAACGGTCATTCTTTTACCCTCCGGGGTATAGCGTAGAAGAAACTATTAATATATAGGAGTCTCTAGGCGGAACGAGAAGAATGTTTTTAGCTATATAAAACTATCGTATAGTAATTTAAGTTTTTCCTTCTTATAACTAGTAAATCCCGGCACTTCACTAGTTGAAGGAATAATCATATCAATTTTATGTAAAGTGTTTCTTTAGTGTCTCGATATTTTCCTCAGCATCTGTGAGCTTTTGGGTCCAGGCGCTAACTTCCTTGAGAAGACCTGAATGGTCACCGATCCCAACGGAATTATTAAGATAGACATCTAGCATAGCAAGAGCTTCATCTCGCTGGGCTTCGTATTGGCTTAATGCTGCTTTTATAAGTTTGTTCATAATATTTCTCCAATCAAAGT
>TARA_B110000211_G_scaffold63522_1_pt1 | contig 11725 bp, 9 predicted proteins | sample TARA_B110000211 | Tara Oceans TARA_B110000211 (sample SAMEA4397516) | marine metagenome | biome: Polar Biome; feature: [DCM] deep chlorophyll maximum layer (ENVO:01000326); material: water (ENVO:00002006), including particulate matter (ENVO:01000060) such as... | depth 30 m
TCCGGTTGTCACGCCAGTGGCATTGCCGGGTAGCTATGTTCGGAAAGGATAACCGCTGAAAGCATATAAGCGGGAAGCCTCTCCCAAGATTAAATCTCCCAGAGACTTTATGTCTCCTAAAGAGTCGTCATAGACTATGACGTTGATAGGCTAGATGTGTAAGCGTTGCGAGACGTTGAGCTAACTAGTACTAATAACTCGTGAGGCTTGATCATGTAACCTTAAGAAAGGAACATGTTTGAGAGTAACAATAAAATATTTTTAATATTTGTAGTGAAATAATTACATACCAGTCTGCCTGATGACAATAGCGGTTTGGAACCACCTGATCCCATCTCGAACTCAGAAGTGAAACGAACCTACGCCAATGGTAGTGCAGGGTCTCCCTGTGTGAGAGTAGGAAATTGTCAGGCTTTAATTTTAGAGCCCGCTATATGCGGGCTTTTTTTTGTCTTAAATAATTTACAATGTTGAATATAGTGTAAGATTTTATTATGGAAACTAATATGATTATAGGCTTAACAGGTGGAATAGGATCAGGTAAGTCTGCAGTGGGAAATGAGTTTGAAAAACTAGGTATCACAGTTATAGATGCAGATTTTATTGCTAAAGAAGCAGCCTCTAAAAACTCTAATGCTTATTTTAAAATAGTTGATCATTTTGGCACTAAAATACTAGATGAATTTAAGAATATTAATAGAAAACTATTAAGAGAGATCATTTTTAATGATAACTCACAAAAAAAAGTTTTAGAAAGCTTTCTCCATCCTGTAATTAGAGACAACATGAGTAAATCTATTTTTGCTTCAAAATCACAGTACACAATTATTATGGTTCCACTTATATATGAAACTCAATCTATGGATCAATACGAAAGAATCTTAGTTATTGATTGTAGTGAGCAGTTACAAATATCTCGAGCTAGTAATCGTGATAATTCTAATCCAGGTGAAATAAGTAAAATATTGGCTTCACAAGCAACTAGAGAGCAACGTCTTAGTATTGCAGATGATGTTATTACTAATGAATCTTCTCTAGCATCTCTTCAGCAACAAGTAGCTAAAACACATAACTTTTATTTGGAAATCACTAATGAACGAATGTCCTAATTGTAATAAAAAAATTGATTTAACTAATAAGAATGTCTTTAGACCATTTTGTTCTGAAAGATGTAAATTAATTGATTTTGGTTCTTGGGCTGGCGAAGAAAATGTAGTTTCTAGGCCTATTGATTCTGAAGATTTCTATGAGGAATAGAGTTTAATTACTTTCCGTGACATTGTTTATACTTCTTTCCTGAATCACACCAGCACGGATCATTTCTTCCAATTTTTGGCTCATCTCTTTTGATAGTTTGAGTTCCCTCTGATGGGATTTGTGAATTATCATCAGAACTAAAATCTTCTTTTTTCATCTCTAATTCATTACTCTCATTTCTATTATCTGAATTTTTTATGTTTTTAACATCATCCGGTGAATTTATCTGGAGGGTGAAAAGTATTCTTACAGTTTCTTTATTAATTTGATCCAACATTTCTTCAAACATTGCATAAGCTTCTCTTTTATATTCATTCTTAGGGTTTTTTTGAGCATAAGCTCTCAGCCCTATACTCTGTCTCAAGTGATCAATTTCTGCTAGATGTTCTTTCCAATGGACATCTAGAATTTGAAGCATTACTTGTTTTTCTAGCATCAATTTAGTGTCTGCTAATTTTACATATTTTTCTTTATAAAATTCCTGAGCATCATTAGAAATGATTTCAGCAATTGTTTCAGGTAACAAAGATTTATCTTTTTGAACTTTATTATAAATATCTGAATTCATTCCAAAATCTTCTAATAATTGCTCTTCTAATTCCTTAACCTGCCATTGTGACTCTATAGATTCAATAGGAATATAAACATTAGCTGCTGATGTAAATTCTTGATCAATTAACTCATAAATAGTTTCACTAATATCAGACTCTTCTAGAAGCTGGTTGCGTAATGAATATATAGCTTGCCTCTGATCATTAGCAACATCATCATATTCAAGAAGATTTTTTCTTATATCAAAATTTCTACTCTCAATTCTTCTTTGAGCATTCTCTATACCTCTTGATAACATTCTATGTTCAATATGATCTTCTCCTAAACCAACTCTTTCGAAGAGAGCTCTTCTACTATCAGAGATAAACAACCTTAAAAGATCGTCATCTAGAGATAAAAAGAATTGAGAATATCCTGGATCACCCTGTCTTCCAGATCTACCTCTTAGCTGATTATCAATCCTTCTTGATTCATGCCTCTCAGTTCCTAGAATGTGTAAACCTCCAGCATCAAGAACATTTTTATTCTTACTCTCCCAATCAGCATCATCATCTAATTTTTTACCACCTAGAACTATATCTGTTCCTCTTCCAGCCATATTGGTTGCAATAGTAACCATTCCAGCCTTGCCTGCATTAGCAATAATTTCTGCTTCTTTTTCATGATGCTTTGCATTTAGAATCTGGTGAGGAATTTTTCTTGTTTTTAATAACTCAGAAACTTCTTCAGAAGATTCCACTGATGCAGTTCCAACTAGAATAGGAGCCATTTTTGTTCGTAAAGATTCAATCTCATTAATTAAAGCTTTATATTTTGAAGCTTTAGTAAGAAAAACTAGATCATTCTTATCATCTCTTACCATTGGTTTATTTGTAGGAATAATTATTACATCTAGGCCGTAAATCTCTTTAAATTCCAGCGCCTCAGTATCAGCTGTTCCAGTCATTCCTGATAGAGTTTTAAATAATCTAAAAAAGTTTTGAAAAGTTGTTGATGCTAAGGTTTGTGACTCTCTTTGAATTGGCACATTTTCTTTACATTCTAAAGCTTGATGAACACCTTCAGACATTCGCCTGCCACTCATGGTCCTCCCAGTATGTTCATCAATTAGTAACACTTCATTATTTCTTACTAGGTAGTGAACATTCTTATCAAATATAAATGTAGCTCTTAGAGTTGCTTGAACAAAACGCATAATTTTTAAATTAGATACAGAGTAGAGCCCATCTGATTGAGCTAAAACTCCTAAAGATTCTAACTCAGCTTCTACTAAGATATACCCATCATCTGTGAGCTCTATAGATCTATTCTTTTCATCAATAATGTAATGTCCGCGCTCATGATCTTTTAAAGGCTCTTCTTCTGTTTCCTCTCTTGATTGCCTTTGAAGTTTCGGAATAATTTTTTTAATCTGTTTGTATAGATCTGAGCTTTCATTTGATGGACCAGATATAATCAGAGGAGTTCTTGCTTCATCAATCAAGATGGAGTCAACTTCATCAATAATTGCAAAATCTAAAGAACATTGAGCTCTATCTTCTACACTTAGAGCCATATTATCGCGAAGATAATCAAAACCTAATTCATTATTTGTTGCATAAATAATATCTGCTTTATAAGCACTTATTTTATCTTCGGTTGACTGGCCAGAGTAGACTGTGCCAACAGTTAAGCCTAAGAATTCATAGACTGGGCGCATCCATTCTGCATCTCTTGTTGCTAGATAATCATTAACAGTAACAAGTACAACTTTATTATTTATACTTGCATTCAAAAATGCAGGCAAGGTAGCTACTAGAGTCTTACCTTCTCCTGTTTTCATTTCTGCAATATTACCTTCAGCTAAAGATATTCCTCCAAAAAGCTGAGAATCAAAATGTCTTAGGCCTAAAGTTCGAACGCTAGCTTCTCTAACAGCAGCATATGCAAGGGGTAATATGGAATTGATATCTTTGTTTTTCTGATATTTATTATTTAGATCCTCTTTAAGATTAAGAAAATAAACATCTTCCTTATCAGACATTTCATCAGCATAGCCATTAATGCTATCAACAAGGTGCTGCATCTTTTTGATAGTTCTATCATTGCTAGATCCAAAGATTTTTGAAAATATATTAAGCATTAAATAATTTAGTTTTGAAAATTCCTATCTTCTGTATTATGACGCAGTATTTTAAGTAATATCACCAAATGGCGGTCTTACATATGAAATGGGGGCATTATCTAGATTTTCAAACCCTACTATTTCATAAGCTTCTTCTGATTCAATAATTTTTCTTAAAAGTTGATTATTTAATGCATGTCCAGACTTGTATCCTGAAAATTCTCCAATTAAATTGCCACCAAGCAGATAAAGATCGCCAATAGCATCAAGCATCTTATGCTTTACTATCTCATCATTAAACCTTAAGCCTTCTTCATTAATAATTTCATTTTTACCAAAAGCAATTGCGTTAGCTACACTTGCTCCAAGTGCAAGATTCCTAGATTTTAATTCATCCATTTCATCCATATTGCCAAATGTTCTAGCTCTGCATACCTCTTTAACAAAAGATGTAGATGAAAAATCTATTACAGATTCTGATGGAAGAGTTTTATGAACAGGATGATCAAAATCAACTTTAAATGAAACTTTGAAGCCATCAAAAGGCTTAATGGTTGCAAAAGCATCATCTCTTTTCGAAGTTACTTCTTTTTTAACTTTGATAAATTTTTTCATACCTTCTTGCTCTTGAAGACCGGCTGACTGAAGTAAAAAAACAAAAGGCCCAGCGCTACCGTCCATAATAGGGACTTCTGGACCATCTAATTTAATAATGCAATTATCTATTCCAAGCCCTGCAATGGCAGAGAGAAGATGTTCTATAGTATGAACTTTAATATCACCCTTTACCAAGGTTGTAGACATGCTAGTTTCACCAACATATTCAGCTAGAGCAGGGATTTCAATATCAGAATCAATATCAGTTCTTATGAATCTAATGCCTGAATTAACCTCTGCAGGCATCAACTCCATGTTAACTTTAATACCTGTATGCAAACCAACTCCGGTAGCTTTAATAGCATTTCTAAGGGTTCTTTGTTTAAGCATGTATCAAGTCTAATGTAATATTAATTCATATCAAGCTAATTCTTAGCTTGACTCCTTTGCCTAACGGCTTCATTTAAAATAACTCCAGTAGCAACTGATACATTTAAGCTTTTAAATTTTTTATTTCCACTAAGAGAAATTACGTTATCACATACCTCTAAGGTCTTTTGTCTTATACCTGCTTCTTCAGATCCCATAATCAACGCTGAAGCAATACTAAGATCTTCTTCATAATGAAACAAAGGAGCGTGCTCACTGAGCCCGAGTATTTGTATATCATTTATCTTTAAAAATTTAATGCAGTTAACCAAGTTAGTAACATGGAAAATATTTAAAACCTCAAAACCTCCAGCAGAGACTTTGTGAGCAATAGCATTAGTAGGAGCGCAATGATGTTTATTTATTATTACAGCATCGACTCCCGATACAGCTGCGGATCTAATACATGCGCCAAGATTTCTTGGATCAATAATATTATCAAGTATTAAGATAAGCGGAGACGGAGCATCCCTATTTTCAATTAATATTTTTAGATCTTGAAATGACGACTGAATCTCTTTCTTTATAGTTGCTTCAGGCTCTTGAGTTATTTTTTTTGATAATTCGTATGAAAGCCCCTTAGAATTTATTAAATTTTTCAATGACTCAATTCTCTCATCTTCTCTATTAGCAGGAAGGAGTATTTTCTTTATTTTTTCTGGATGATTCTCAAGAATACTTTCTATGCTGTGAAAGCCTATTCTTTGATCTAAGTTGCTTTGCTTCATTTACTAATAATAGATAAATTTATCTTTCTTTCATACGGAAGAACATTATTAATCTTTACTTTTATTTTTTGACCTTGTCTAAAAGTTCTACCGCTTGATTTTCCTTTGAGAACTCCGCTAATTTTATCAAAAATATATCTGTCACCTGGCAAGTCTGAGACATGCACTAGCCCAGAAATATAAAAATTATCTATTTCTGCAAAAATTCCAAAATCTGTAACACCTACAATTATTGAATTAAATTCATCGCCGATATATTCTTTTAAATGATGACATATAAGTTGCTGAACAACAGTTCTGGAAGCTTTTTCAGCTCGCCTCTCTAAATCTGAGAGTTCACAACAATCTAATTCTATCTGCTCTTTGTTGGGAAGATTTGCATCTATTTTCTTATATAGTTTATTTTTAATTAGCCTATGAACCATAAGGTCAGGATATCTTCTTATAGGAGATGTAAAGTGAGCATATTGCTTTAACTGCAGACCAAAATGACCTATATCTTCAGTTGAATATTCTGCTCTCTGAAGACTTTGAAGGACTAAGGTTTGAAGAGATTTTTTTAAATCATGCTCTTTAGAAAATTCTAAGCACTGATTAATTATTTCTAACGGATCTTTCTTTGATTTGGTTGTAAGCCCTTTTGCTGCAAAAAAGTTTTTTAATGCATCAATTTTAATATCTTCAGGCTCTTCATGGATTCTATAAACCCCAAACCCATAATGTTTTTTCATATATTTAGCTGCACATATATTTGCAGCTAGCATGGATTCTTCAATCATTAGATGTGAAAATAGCCTTTTCGAAGTGACAATCTTTATAACATTACCTGAATTATCTAGATTAAGAATGGGCTCATCAGAATCAATCTCTAGAGCTTGTCTTTCCGTCCTCCTTCTTAATAAAACTTTTGTTAAGTTTTTTAATGCATGAACAGACCTTTGAATAGGTTCTGATAAAACAGCTTTTTTATTAATGACTTCATCTATTGATTGATAGGTTGCCCTTAATTGAGATTTAATAGCAGCCTCAAGGAATTCATAGCTTTCAATGTTTCCGTTATCAGCAAATACCATTTTGCAAACTAAAACATTTCTTATCTCATTAGGAACTAATGAGCATAGATTATTGGAGATTTCTTCTGGAAGCATTGGAATAACTTTAGCTGGAAAGTATATTGACGTTCCTCTGTCCCGAGCCTCATTATCAAGATTAGAACCTAACTTAACGATATCAGCAACATCTGCAATTGCGACACTTAAGACTGTTTGACTTCCTTTATGTTCACACAAAATAGCATCATCAAAATCTTTTGCATCAGAACCGTCGATAGTTATAAAAGGTTTATCAGTTAAATCTTTTCTGCGTGAATCTTTAGATAAATTTATTCCTTTTAATTCATGTTGAACAGACTTAGACCATTCATGATTAATATTATTCTCAAATAAAATTTGTTCAATTGCTTCATCGTGGATATTCATTATTGGAGTGTAGTTTAATACAAATTAAAAGCTAGAAATTTAGCTGGATACTTAAATTGATTAGCCTGCCTCTTGCATCATGAACGTTTGGATCAAAACTAAAATCCGGTGCGTTATATAACCTTGGTGCCTTTTTATCAAAAATGTTTATAACATTAATTCCAAGAACCATATTATATGCATTTGCTTGAAAATATTGCTCTACTCCTATATCAACCATCATCGAATCATCCACTTTGTCTGTATACCCTAATGCAGCATGAGAGCTTGTAATAGGAGTTTTATTTTTATATCCACTAATATACCTTGTAATCAAATTAACTTTTGTTTGCATTTTTTCCCATGTTAAAAATGAATTAATTTTATATTTGGGTATAGAGTGCATATGTGCATTATAGTTGTAATACCCAACTCTATTAACCATAGAGCCAGTATCTTTATCTGGCGTGAGATAATCCAAAAAGCTAGTCCCTTGGATTTTATATCTCAAACTGCCTAATTCTTTAAAATCATAATATGTCTCAAAAGATGTATCTATACCATTCACTTTAGATTGCTCTTCATTGAAAAATGATGTGTGAACTCCAACAATATAACCTTCATCATTTCTAATTATATCTTGACTATCTGCCTCCAAAGAGGCTTTTACAGAACCATTTTCAAGCTCAATCCTATTTTTATAATCTATAGTCCAATAATCCAAAGTAAGTTTAGAATTACTATGTAATTTCCAAATCATTCCAATATTTGAGTTATTAGCTGTAGCAGGCTTTAAATTCGGGTTGCCTATCTGAATAACTCTGGCTTTATCTGAAAAGTCTGCTCCCCTAATTGTTCCCAGCAATATTTCAGATGCAAATAATTGTGCCATTGATGGAGCTGCAAAAGATGAGCCAGCAGATGCTCTAAAAACTAGCGAGTCATTCAGTGAATATTTAAAAGATATTTTAGGATCAAAAGAGGATGATGATCCAATTTTCTCATATCTCGAAGCGAATCTTATATCAAAATTACTATTTACGTTTTTATTGAATTCAGCAAATAATGCTTTTTTATTTCGTGATTCAGATATGCTCTTACCGCCACCTAAAAATAATAAATCTGCTGATTTAATCAAATAACCATTCTCATCAAATGATGCAGAGCTTGATGAGTCATATTTAATTGAAATCTTATCTTGACTAAATTGGATGCCAAATGCAGATTCCATATCTAGAATTTTTGTATGCAAAATTGCATCCATAACACCCAATCCCCCAGTTCGTTTAGATCTTTCTGAACCAGAAATATATTCAATTAAGGCAGGATCATGGTTTGAAATATCAAAAATATTCCAAGCTAAATTTCCATCAGGACCACCATTCCCATTTAAAGCATCCTCAAACCTTGAGTCAATTGTGTCTGGTCTATTATGAATATTTGAGTGTTTTGAATTAGTAAATGAAACTTCTATATCTGATATTTCATTAATATCGAAATTGATAACATGGCTTAAGTGGTGCTGAGAGATATCTTTAGGTGAGTTTGGAGATGAATAGGCTGAACCCAAAGGGCGACCATACCAAGTTACCGGAACATTAAATGGGCTTCCGCCAATACCAGGCAGTATTTTTCTTGATAAAAAAGACAATGCTGGGTAAGAGGGGGATTGTGGATTATCTTTAACTGATACATTGGTATAAATTAAAGTTGTCTTAGATTCATAGGATTTAGCATTAAATTTATAACTTAAATAGCTTTTTATATGCTCCTCTGTATTAATAATATTAAATCTTTCACCATAAAGAAATTTGCAAAAAGGCTCAGCTATAATTCCTCCATTATCCTCACAATTTGGGTCAGCAACCCATTGATTCTGTGTATATGAGCCTTGATATAGACCAGAATTAATGACGTCATCAGCACTCACTTTAAATGAATTGCCTAAAGTACTTAATCCAAGTTCAGCAATGCCAGGAATTTCAGATGCATTAAGAGGACTTCTATCTAAATAATTAAATGCAATAACCAAGTTAGAATTTTCATTTTTTTTACCAAATAAAATACCCAATGATGAATCTGTTTGATTGTAATTAGTTGTCTGCTGTTGATCTAAATTTAATTTAAGCCCTTCAAAATTATCTTGTGTTAAAAAGTTTACAACTCCAGATATCGCATCAGAGCCATATGCAGAAGTCGCTCCTTCTTTTAAGATCTGAATTTGTTTTAAAGCTATTTGAGGAATGATATTAATATCAACATAGCCTTCGCCCTCATTAGATGTTGTTCCGGCTGAAGTTTGTTTTTTACTATTAATTAATACCAAGGTAGAAGCATGATCTAAACCCCTAAGCGTTATAGAAGTCATACCCTGATCAGTTCCATCTAATGCATTTGTTTGAAATTGCGATCCGGTGGATGAGGCAATATATTTTGATATCTCACCAATTGTTAATATCTTTAAATTATCAAGATCTTCTTGGTTAATAATTTCTACAGGAGAAGAGTCTTCTGCCAGGTTATTCAATATCGAGCCTGTTGTAATTATTTCTTCAATTTGCGTGTCAGCAATTAAAGCTAAATTTAAAAAACAGGATATTAAAAGTGGTATTTTAAGTTTCATAGAAGAATAGAGAGATCTGTTTAAAATCGGTTAATTATTTTCTTAACTTTTTAAGAAATTTATATTTACTCATGTTAGCAAAGAATGCTCTTGTTATGTATGCTAATAAAATGAAAATAAATCTTTTATCTGCTTTTGGTGCATTTCTTTGCATTACTGCGCTTGCTTACCTTAATGGTTTGCAAGGAGGAAGCTTATGGCTCATCCCGCCATTTGGTGCGAGTATGGTTTTAGTTATGGCTGTTCATGAAAGTCCATTAGCACACCCAAAGAATATACTCTTTGGACATATTTTCTCAGCTTTATCTGGAGTATTGGTTTATATGTTATTTGGTTATTCACCTGTAAGTATAGGAATAGCAGTTGCACTTGCAATTTTTGTCATGATGACAACAAAAACAGTACATCCTCCAGCTGGAGCTAATCCAATTATTGCAGTCGTTGGAGCAAAAGGTTTAACCTTTGTTCTTATGCCGGTTGCCATAGGCGCATCCTTTATAGTTCTTTTTGCTATTATTTATAATAGATTGCTCAAGAGGAAATATTTTACTTTTAAAGATTGGAATCAGCTTTTAAATTCTAAGTAATAATTTAAAGAATGGTGCCGGCACCAAGAGTCGAACTCGGGACCTACTGATTACAAATCAGTTGCTCTACCAACTGAGCTATACCGGCAAAGGAAAACATTATATACAAATTAATTATTTGGGAAAGGGCAATTTGTTCCACCAAGTCCACAGTAGCCATTTGGATTCTTTGCTAAATACTGCTGGTGATATTCTTCAGCTAAGAAATATTCATTAAATATTTTAATTTCTGTAGTTATCTTTCCAAAATTAGCAGCCTCTAATGAAGCTTGATACTTTTCTTGAGTAATTTTTGCTAGCGATAAATCATCTTCATCGCAGCAAAATATTACAGATCTATATTGTGTTCCTCTATCATTCCCTTGACGGTTTCCTTGAGTTGGATCATGACACTCCCAAAATTTAGATAAAATATTCTCAAGAGAAATTTTTAATGAATCATAAGAGACTTTAACAACTTCAACATGCCCGGTTTCTTCATAGCATACTTGCTCATATGTTGGATTTGGAGAAAGACCTCCGGCATATCCAACCGAGGTAAGCCATACATCAGATAATTCCCAGAATTTTCTCTCTACACCCCAAAAGCAGCCAGCACCTAAAATTATAGATTTATAGCCCTCTGGTAACTCGGCATTAAGATCTATATTTGAAATGTAATGATTCATAATTAATATATCCCCTCGATCGATATTTCACCAAATGCATATTCTTTTATTTCTTTATTAACTTTCAGCAAGAGGGCGCCTTTATTATTTATTCCTATAAAAATACCTTCATCAATAACCACATTATTATTTTTTATCAAGATATTTTTATTTAAATGAACACAACTTAAATTCCATAAGTCTTGCCAATTAGATAAACCTCCATCAATAAAGTCATAAAAACCTTTGATTATATTATTAATAATATCATCACGAGCTGAAGATGAGTTAAATGAACTCAAGTCTCCCCACCATGGCTCTTTTTCACTTAAAGCTAAATTAATACCAATACCCACTATAGTTTTAATTTCATTTCCCTGAATATCTCTTTCAACAAGAATCCCACCAATTTTTTTATTTTTAAAAATAAGATCATTTGGCCACTTCAACTTAATATCTTCTATTCCAAGCGCACTACAAATTGCCAATCTGGCTATAACTCCAGCAACCAAACTGGTTGGAGTTTCTATATTTTTTTCTAGATATGCTATAGAGAAGCTAATATTTCCTGGAGGGCTTGACCATTTTTTGCCTTGCCTACCTCTGCCTCTTGTCTGAATATCAGATGCAATAGCAAGAAACTCTCTATTTATTTGACCTTCTTTGCATAAATCATTTGTAGACCCTGTAGATATATGTAAATCAAGTTCTAGCCTAGATTCATCAAGATCTGAAAGTATTTTC
>TARA_B110000211_G_C14092595_1_pt1 | contig 11724 bp, 5 predicted proteins | sample TARA_B110000211 | Tara Oceans TARA_B110000211 (sample SAMEA4397516) | marine metagenome | biome: Polar Biome; feature: [DCM] deep chlorophyll maximum layer (ENVO:01000326); material: water (ENVO:00002006), including particulate matter (ENVO:01000060) such as... | depth 30 m
TCTTTTTTGAGCCCCTTTTATTATCCGGAGAGAAATGGCTACTTATCAATTTAAAAAACTGACTGAGGTATACGTTGATACAGGCAACGGCCCTTTTAGGATAGACGTAACAGAAGAGATAAGTTTTGGTCAAACTTTCACGGATAAAACATATGCTCAAAAAACTATTCATGAGCAGTTTAAGTTACACGAAGCTTCGAATATAAAAAAAGCTAATCCTGCTAATTTTGAATTTACCATACCGTACCTGCAGCAGGCAGTTACACAAAGTCTTTTAGACTTATTAGTGGACTTTAAATCAGATACATATACTCTTAATACTTTTACTTTGTATTTTGTAGTAGATGATGATACAATGTACAAAATTGAAAATTGTGTTATAACTAATGGGACATTCGTAATTGAGAAATTAGAGAATCTCAAAATAACACTTTCAGGGGAAGGTACAAAGTTGACTAAACAAAGTGCTGAGAATATGCCTCGTAGCACTATTACTACTAGAACACACCAGCTCGTAGAGCGTTTGGAAATAGAGGTTGATGATATATCTTTAACTAGTAGTGTATACAATGCAACTGTGGAGCTACAGAATGAAATTGCCTGGATACCTTATGGTACAGTTCAGGAATCTTTGTCTGTTACTAACGCTTCAACGTCTATATACCCCTCTAAGTTTACTCTAAATAAAAGAACTCTTTCCGGCTCCATAAGTCAGTATGTTACTAGTGATTTTAATAGTGACTTACTACAATGGAAAAAAGGTATAAATATTTTGATAAAAGCAGGAACAGCCACCGGCAGTTTCAAGGGGTTTAAGTTTGACTTATCTCAATGTACTTTTACAAATAGACTTACCCAAGCGGAAGTGTACGCCCAGACATATGACTGGAGAATGAACCACAACCCTGCCGATCTCGGCACAAAAATTACATTAACTTAAAATTAGGAGTAACAATGGACTTAAAAAAATTAATGGTTGATACGAAAGCTGCTTGGATTTCTTTTCCAGGACTCAAAGGCTTTGAAGTAGAAATCGCAAATCTATCACGAAAAGAACTCACAGGACTTCGTAAGAAGTGTACTAGTACTAAATTTGACAGAAAAAGTCGTCAAGCAGTAGAAAATTTAGACGAAGACAAGTTTGTAACAGAGTTTACAAGAGCCGTCATTAAGGATTGGAAGGGACTAACGCTAGCTCATCTAGAAACCTTACTTTTAGTAGATATAGACGGGCAAGATCCTGAAAAAGAATTAGAGTATTCAAAAGATAATGCTGAAACTCTTGTTAGCTCATCTACGGAATTTGATACATGGCTGAATGAGGTGGTCTTCGATTTAGAAAACTTTCGTTCAGGAACAAAAGGAACTCCTCCTAGAGAGACTGGAAAAGTACTTCAAAAATAGTGCCTCCAAAATGACGAGGGATCGTTATTTTAAAATGTGTGAGCAGTTAGGCAAGGAGCCCGTAGACAGTGAAATACCTCCTGATTTAGAGGATTTTCCTGATATAGTAGCTTTAGCTTTAAATACTTTTTCTTCTCTTGGAGATAGAATATACCCTGATATAGGGTACATGGGAAAGGACTTTACTACTCTTCCTTTTTATATTGATATGTATGGAATAGAAGATACTGAATTATTCTTAGAGATTCTAACTTACCTAGAATCAAGAGCAATAACTCAATCTCAAGAAACACTTAAACGAGAGAGAGAAAAGCTAAAGAGACAGAAATAGTGGCAAATACAGTTACACTTACATTTAAGGTTAATGAAGATGGCTCTCTGGCTCAGGTAGGGAAAGCCGCTGAAAAAACTGCCAAGTCTACGGATAAAGCCACTAAAGCCTCCTCTAACTATAGTAAAGGTCAGAAAGGTGTAGCTCAAGCCGGGATGAATAGTACTAAGGCTTTCTCTAAGCAAAAAACTCTAATGAGTGGAGGAAACGGCTTAGTAGGTGCCTATGCAGGACTGGCCGCTAACATCTTTGCTCTTACTGCTGCCTTTGGAGCTCTTTCGAGAGCTTCTAGGGCTAATCAGCTAGAAGAAGGCTTGCTTTCTTTGGGCGAAGCTAGTGGTTTGGCTATGCATACCTTATCTCGTGGTTTAGTAGAAGCTACGGGCAATGCTATTAGTTTAGAAGAAGGTATGAGATCTGTTGCTTTAATTACTAGTTCTGGTATTGACTCAGGATCTTTAGAAAGATTTGGTAAAGTCGCGCGGGGAGCAGCAACTGCCCTCGGTAGAGACGTTCAAGACTCTATCAGTCGACTTACTAGAGGTATTACAAAACTAGAGCCGGAACTTTTGGATGAATTAGGTATTATGGTTCGTCTAGATGAAGCTTCTAAAACCTATGCCGATTCTCTCGGTAAAAGTGTCTCCGAACTTACTCGTTATGAAAAACAACAAGCTTTTCTGAATGCTACTCTTACAGAAGGAGAAAAGAAGTTTGGTGCTTTGGCTAACGTAAATGTAAATGTTTTTGATAAACTTTCAGCCTCTCTGTCGGACCTTATAAAATCAGGTTTAGGCGGTTTTACTAACATGATAGAACCTGTTATTGGATATCTGTCAGAAAGTCCCACAGCTCTTGTAGGTGTTATGATAGCTTTCGGCGCCACTATAGCGGGTGTTGTAGTAGGTAGTTTAGCAGACATGGCCGAAACCGCAGCAAACGCAACAGCTGCTACTATTCAATTTACTGCTAGCGGTATTAAGCAAGCGGCAACTCTAAATACTTCAAGTAAAACACTAAAAAAGTTCGTTAGAACTGTAGAAGAGGGTGGAAATGTTACTAAAGCGTATAAAAGCGCAATAGTTGGACAAACAAAATCAGTTGAATACTATAATCATCAACTAAAAGCCGGCAAGATTGACCAGAAACAATTCGATGAACAAAAAAAGAAATCAAAGAAGATAGTATATGATTTATCTATAGCTACACAGCAGCATGCACTTGCTCAAGTACAAGACGCAAGTGCAAGTGCTATGTTGAACTTTTCACAAGGAAACTTAGCAGCTGGTTTTAAAGACGTGTGGGCAAGCATGACAGCTACTCTTCTTACCATGAAAACGGGTGTTATGACGGCTACCAGCTTCAAAGCAGCTTTAAATGGACTAGCAGTATCGGCAAAAGCTGCTGCTGTATCTATGAAATCGTTGGGTGCAGGAATAATGGCAGCTATGGGACCTATAGGAATAGCCATAGCAGTACTTACTATTATGTATGATATTCTTATGGGTATTATCAACTTCTTTAAGTCAGATGCAACTAAAACCTTCGAAAAAGCTACTAGTGAGTTAGCAGACACGCAAAGTGAACTTGCAAAAAATCTCCAAGAAGTAGATGCAGGACTGGCCGGTACCTCTGATAAAATATTTGGAGCGACCTCCGCCTATAAAGCACTAGATGCTGTACTTAGCCAGTTTAACACTAAATTTAAAGCTATGGATAAAGTAGGTAAAGAGCTTGGAGAATACGACGAGCAGATTACAGCACAGGAAGCCCTTATCGCTTCTAGTGAAGTACTGACTTTGAGGTTTAACCAATTTAAATCTGAAAATCCTGAAGGTTTTAGATTCTATGATAGTGACGAAAAAGAAAGCACCGCTATTCAGAAATTCTTAAAAGAGTTTGGGTTAGTAACCCATGCTGTAAGTGCACTTGATGCTGCTTCTAAAGGAGCAAAGCAGGGTATACAAGACTTCTTAAACGCTGAAAAAATAAAAACTGACGTGGATGATGTGGTTGGTGGAATTATTGACTTAAACTCAATACTTCTAAAGGTCTCTAAAGACGGTCAAACAATAGAGTTTAACCCTAAGCTTTTAGGCACAGAAAACTTTTCAGAGATTTTAAATGATGCCATAAGTGATGAAATGGCGATCACCTACGGCCTTGCGGCACAGAAAAAGGAATTACTAGCTTTAGATACACAAAGAACTGGTATTCAAAAGACTATAATTCAATTAGAAGAAGACATAAAGAAAAATAGCACTAATTCGCTGGGAGGTACGAAAATCTCGGAGGAGCAGCAACAGCGCATTGATAATGATAAGGTACTATTAGCGAATGCCAAACGTATTATGGCAGAGAAAAAGAAAGAAGGGGACGAATCTACTTCTCAATTTGCTAAAGACCTACATGCAGAACAGGAAAGGTGGAAAGTTCTTCAACTACGAAGAGTAACAGAAAAGCAAAATATAGCTCTTGCAAAAGAAGAGCTTAGTTTGGCAAAACAAATGAAAGTCAATACACAAGCCTCTCTTGATGAAAGAATCAGTAAAGGTAATGCATACTTAGAAATACAAAGAAAAGCTATGGAAGCGGAGCAGAAGGAGCTTCAAATACGCTTAGATAGGCTTCCTGTAGCATCAGAGTCTGTAGCACTTAGTGTTGATGAAATAAAACAGGTTAAAGACTTAACTATTAAAATTAAGCTTCTCAAAATGCAACAAGAGAATATTAATAAGAAAAAATTAGAAGGCGCCGAAATAACCCTAGCGACTGCAAAGATGCAGCTTGGTAAACTTCAAGAAGAGCAAAAAATTAAAAGAGCGATTCTGAAAGACGACCTAGACTTAGTAAAAGGTCAAAGAGAACAATTGTCTATAGCAAACAAACTTGCCGAACTAGCTCAAAAAAGAGCAAACAGACTTAGTGGAGTAACAGATAGTAAAGCTCAGCTACTAGCTATAGAGCTTGATGATAAGAATATTGCAAAGAAACTCTCCTTCATACTAGAAGAAGCAAAATTAAAGAAAGCAGGTGCTCGCTTAGATTCTATCATTAATAAGGCCAAATTAACAGTTCTTAGAGAAGAGCTGCGCGTAATTAATGAAAAGAGAAAAGCAGCAGATAAAGAGACTACAGACTTTATCGGTTTAGACGAGTTAGATGCTTTAATAAGCAGCACCGGAACTCTTGATTTGTTAATTGCTAATATCGATGCTAATGCTCGCGTTTTAACAGAAGAATTAATACTTCAAAGAGCCACTACTAATGAGATCGCAATGCTAGAAGCCGAGCGTCTACAACATGCCTTAAAGATTAACAATCTCGCAAAAGAAGAGTCTGAGCTTCGTATAGGTATGGTTAAAAGTAGTAACTCCTTAGCTACAGTAGCTTTGTCAATAGCTGCAGCTAATAACACAGATATCTTCGGAGATCCAAGAAGCCAGATAAAAGCCGCTAAAATTGCCAAAGACATAAACAACGCTAAAATCGACGCTTCACTTCTAGAGTTAGAAGCTACAAAGCTAAGAGTAGCTCTAGAACAATCAATTATAGAACAAAAGTATGCCTTAATGAAGGCACAGTTCGAGTCAGATGGAAACGTAACACAAAGAGAAGCCGATATATTGAATAAAACTAAGCAAGTAATGAATGCTCAAGTTCTAGTAAATCAACAATCCATAAAAGCAGCAGAAAATAATATAAGACTAGTAGAGGCACAAGCCGACTCTTCTAATAGACAAGCTATTGGTGCAGCCTCTGGCAATGGCTTTGCCGCGTCTCTTAATGTCGTTGTAGGGCAGAATAAAGCAGGAGAAGCAGGAAAAACTAATACAACCGTTCCCGAAATTAAACCTCTATCAAAAGACGAAAAAATAAGTGCATACATTGTTAAAGGTTTCGAAGAATCAAGCGTACAGCACAGAATTCTAAGTCAGTTGGAACTGATCCAAGCAAATACAGCAGGCGGTAGCACAGGTACTAGTGCTATAGAGAATTCAGGAGGTTCATCCTCTGCTCCTTTAGGGCCTTTAAGTGATATTGATACTTCTGCTGTAACAACAGCTGGTTTAGCTGAATTCCAAGCAACTTTTAAGGCTCAAGTGGCTGAAGACTTCGCAGCATTCAAAGTAGGTTTAGCGGCGTCTATATCTGCAGAAATTAAAAAGCAACTAGCTGGTGGAGCTACGGATAACTCAAGTGATGTAGGTGCTGGAGTTACGGAAACAACCGAAGATACAGAAAAGAAACCTTTCTTAAATCCAGAAAACTTAGACAATCTACGAGGACACTTAAAAGGTATGGCAAATGATATGGCAGCTTTAGGCCCTGATGGAGTCGGACCTGCTATGATGATGGAGGGAATGGCCTCTATAACAACAGCCATGGACTCTAGTAAAGAAGGATCAGAACGCGCGCAGGCGGCCATATCCGGTGTAGCGCAGATAATGGCAGGCGCAGCAGCTTCTAAAGTCAATTCACTAGATAAAGAAATAGCCGCTGAAAAGAAAAGAGATGGTAAATCTTCAGCATCTATTGCTAAAATTAAGTCGATGGAGAAGAAGAAGGAAGCTATTAAAAAGAAAGCTTTTGACGTAGATAAAAAATTAAAAATGGCTGGAGTAATTACTGCTACCGCTATGGGCATTATGGAGTATATGGCGGAGAAGAATCCAATGATGGCAGCAGCAGTTGGCATCATGGGAGCGGCTCAGCTAGCTATTATTGGAGGAACTAGTTACGAAGGTTCGGGCTCCGCAGGTGCGGGAGCTTCGGGAAACACAAAAATAAGTTCAGGAGAAAGAAGCAATACTATAGACTTAGCTAAAGGCAATAATTCTGCAGGCGAACTTGCGTATATGAGAGGGGCACAAGGAATTGGAAATGCTACTGACTTTAAGCCTAAAGGCGCTTTCTCTGGATATAAAAATAGAGCGGCTGGTGGTTATATTGTGGGAGAGCAAGGACCGGAGTTATTTATGCCAGAAGTGCCTGGAGATATAATTGCTTCAGGACAAGGTATGGGAGGAGCGACCAACGTAACATTCCAAATTAGTACCGTTGATGCATCAGGAGTAGAAGATTTACTGAGCGCACAAAGAGGTAATATTATAGGAATGATTAGGGAAGCAGCTAACGAACATGGAGAATTCTTTTTAGAGAGCGTAGATGAAAGATCTTATACGCAATAGGGATAAATAATGAGCATAAATTATCAAGATACATTACCAGATCCGGCAAATCCTATAGGGACTGCTGGACAGAATACGGGAACAAATGGTCCTGGGTACAAAGGCGTAAAACTTTCCTCCAAGAGTAAGACTATGAAAAGTATTACTAATTCTGGAAGAATGGTGAGACGCAGTAACGGCCTACACTCATGGGATATTTCAATAAGCTATAATCCTATGACTAGAGAAGAGTTTGAACCTATAAATGCTTTTTTAATGCACAAGAGAGGATCTTTTGATTCTTTTTTTGTTTCTTTACCTCAGCATAAAGAGCCTCAGAACGCCGGTTTTTTAACTCATCTAAATGCTAGTAATACTATCTCTGTTTATCATCCAGGAGACGGAGGCGTACTGGCTGCAGGCAGAACTTCTTTAAATGCAGATGGAATGCCTTCTACTGCTTCCCACTCCCCTGAGCCTGGTGATATGTTTACTATAACAGACCCTTCTGATGCTAGACATACAAAAGCATATAAAGTTACACAAGTAGAGACTCCTACGGCCGGAACGTTTGCAGGCTCCTCAGCACCAAGCAGTGATCAACGAATCATACATTTTATACCAGCACTTGTAAAAAGTGTTACTAACGATTCTGTTATTAAGTTTTTAAACCCTAAAATTAAAGTTGTATTATCGTCAGATGTACAAGAGCACAGTTTAAGTGTGGACGGACTATATTCCTTTTCTCTTAAACTAGAGGAGAGCCAGTCATAATGTCTACTAGATCTTTACATAGTACAACCAAAAAGTTTCTACTAGAGAATGAAGAGTTTATTTATGCTCATCTTGTAAAGTTTGAAAAACCTAGTCCTTACTCAAGCGTGGGAGGTAAAACCTCTCGGAAAGCAAATACTTATGCGTATCTTACAGATTCCGCTTTTGATATACGATTTAATGATAATAGTATTGCTGCAGACGATACTGCCAACCTTATACAGACCTATATAGCAAACAAGCTTTTATCTGTCGCATCTATAACAGAAACAGTAGACGCTAAAGCAGGTTCACTTTCTATAAAGTTAAGTGCAGATGCTCTTGGAGCTTCAGCTACCAGTACTCTCTGTAATGTAACTACTAGTTTGGTTACTTTATCTTCGGACGTAGATTTGCCTAGAGAGGGCTTTAGTGAGGGAGACAAAGTACTATTAACTTCTTCAAGTGCTTCTAGTTATAATCGTAACAATGAAGTAACAATAAATAAATTTGAAAGTCCTTATAGCTTTAGCTACATAGTAGTTGATACTATGGCAGCTGTTAATGACTCTAATACTTGGACAATTTCTTTAGTTTCTGAAGAGATTAGAGCATTAACTAATTCAAAAGAAGCCACTGATTTTACTACTTACATGAACAGAGAAGTCTTTATTTATAAAGCACTTATAGCAACTAAAAAATGGACAAATCCTGATGACTCTTCCATTGTATTAGAAGCAGGAGATATAGTAGGAGATCCTTTATTTTTATTCAAAGGAATAATTTCTGGAGGAACTCTTAACGAAGACCCTACAAAAGGTTCCTCTATAAACTGGTCCTTGTCTAGTCACTGGGGTGATTTCTCTAGAGTAACTGGACGTATGACTCTTGATGATAGTCATAGAGCATTAGATGGCGCAGGAAATCCTGACTTAGAAGCAATTATTCGAACAGATTATGCCGATGACTTAGGTTTTATACACACTAATCAGGCAATTAATGTAGTAGCTACCTATAATACTAAAGAAACAAGATACAAACAAATAGACATTAATGGAGGCTGGTTTGGAGGTAAAAGAATAAAACAGTATGAAGTAGACGTACCTCGAACTACGGAACTCGACTTTAACCTAAGTGCCAGATACTTACCTGTTATTTATGGAGTAAATAAGGTAGATTCTATACCTGTCTTTGTAGACACGGATAATACAGATAGTGCCGATATTTGGGTGGCTTATGCAATTTCAGAAGGACAAGTAGCAGGTTTATACGATGTACATATAGATGGACAAAGTACTATATGTAACGATAAATCAGATGAAGACTTAAGAAACCCTACCGCAAATACTACAGATCCCGACGCTGTTAGTGTTCCCTGTTATGGACGTATGGATAAAGGCGAGGTACTTAGTACAACGGCAGGCCAGTCAACAACTGCTGGACCAGATCGTCTGCCTCCTGGTTGGACAGTCGATCATATAGGGGGAGGCGAAGGTGTTACAATTACTAGTAATAATGGAGTTGTATTTTATGCCCAAACTGTAAATCAGTTTCTAGCAACCATGGGAACTACTGTACGAGTAGGCGCAGGAGGTATTTTACATGGTAGAGGATTTCAATTCGATAATCCTATTGATGCTAAATTCACTTTTCACGCAGGTAAAAAGGATCAAGACGCTGATTCAAGACTTGTGCAAAAGTCTCTTGCGAACACCTTTAAAATACAAAATGATTATTTCCAAGGAGAGAAGGATGACTATTGGACGCAGAACCATAGGTTATTAGACACTGCATATGTAACTGCTAATTTTAAAATATCAGACGGTGAAACAAGTATACCGGAGTTAGACTTTGTAGTCCGAGGAAAAGAGTTAGATTGCCACAGCTACGATCAATCTTACAGTCACGATGCTATTACAGGCTCCAGTGATAGTGCGGCTAATTTTAACTTAGGAGATACGGTCACTATACATAAAACGGTATCAGGTAGTGAGGTGGCTATAGGACTAGCTTCAGGCTACAAAATAATTGATAAGTGGAGCTATTACAACTCTGAGGGATCGTTAGAGCACCGTTTTCGTACAACTTATACTGCAGATATTACTGATACTCACTTTTATTATAAAGCATCAGATGCTTCTAAGTGGCATATGAATTCTCAGATAAATCAAGGTGCAAGAGTAAAAAATACAATAACCTCTATAGCAGAAACAGCTTTAAACTTATCAGCAACTAATGCCAGCTATCAGGCATCAAGTCCTCAGGGAGTAAATGTAGTAGCTACAAGCCCTACTGCCGCTTTCGAAGCAGCAGCAGCTAGCTCTAATACTCTAACCTTAGGTCCTGCTAATAGATCTAATTTCCAGTATACGTCTTATACTGCCAGTACTAATACTTTTGATATTAGAATTCCTGTTGCATCTTTAAGCGCCATTTATACTAGTATTATCTTAAAAGATATTATATTTTTAAATAGCGCAGATAGTGCGGCAGATAATTACTATAACGGTTCGGATTTGCTACTAACGAGATTCGACGCTACAGGTGCTCCTTACCAAGAAAAGTATACCATTATAGACTATGATGGTACGCATAACTTTGCAAAAATTGACAGAAGCTTCAACCCTAACTATCTACCGGCTGTAGGCGATAAGTATACTATAATTTTAGGAAAGACAGACAAAAGAGTATCAATTAATCCTGCAATTCAACTTTTAGACTATATGACTAGCGAGGTCTATGGTAGAGGCTTAGATTTAGACTTAGATATAAACCTAGATAGCTTTAAGGCGGCAGCGAGGGCTTGTGATAAGAGAGCAGATGTTACAATTGCTGTTAAAGCTTCTGATGTAAGTAATAATGATCTTTTTGCTCTTCCAGCAGACGTGTTTAAGTATGAAGATACTGCAGGTAATTTGCTTTTTCAGGGAACAGTAGTTAGTGTGACTCCTCGGAAAATAGGAAATGCTACTTCTAATCTCGACTACTATGAGGTAGTCTTTAATAATGTAATAGGTAAATTAGGCAAAAAGCATAATACGTGGGAAACTATTAGTCCCGGTACTCCTGTATGGAACTCTACAGGCGTAATAAAAACACCTACATCTTCTACTGTTATGGGTACGTTTGCAGGTACTACCTTAACTAGTTTAGTTCTTAACAAAGTAACGGGCGCATCATTGTCCGCAGCTCAAATACCTATTGATATCTCTACTCAAAGCGGAGAAGGTAATCCTGTTGTTAAATCTTGGGTTTATCAACATACAGTTGGTACTACAGAGTATGGAGCTTTATTAGGTTCAGGCTACAGTCTTTATGATTCTGATAATGCGAAATATTGGAGATATTTAGGCTGGGATAGTATTGATCAGCGTAACGTTACTCGTCATCAAATGAATCAAGTAATTTCTACATCTAGTCCTGTTTTTGATAACATTAATACTATGTTACAGCAGTTTGATGGAATACTTCGTTATCAGGAAGGTAAGTACGAGCTAGATATAAAGTCTAAAGCCCCCACTACTTGGGAAGCAGTAGAAACTATAGAAGAGTCGGATATTTTAGGAAAGATTTCTATAAAAGATGGGGGAGCTAAAAGAACCTATAATAGTGTTTCTACTACTATACGCGATCCTCAAATTAAGTACGAAACTAGAAGTGTTAATTTTTTCCGATCAGACTTTCTGAAACAAGACAAAAGCATACCTAGAAAAGGTCAATACGGATTACCTGGCATTACAAACTACTTTAATGCTAGACTTAATGTGGCCCAGTACTTAACTGAATCACGTTTTGGTTTAGATATTTCTTTTAAAACTATGCCGAAAGGTTCCTTATTATTAGCAGGAAACCTTATAAGAATAAACTATCCTAGGTTTAACTGGGTTAATAAAGTATTTAGAATTTCGTCTTTACGCTTTGAAACAGATTGTTTAGTTAGCGTAACTGCAAAAGAGCATAACGATGGTGCCTTTATAGTAAAAGGTATCAACAAAAATAGTAGCAGAAGCGGGGTCATAGAAAACCCTTCTCCTCCAAATAGAAATACGCCTATAAAACCTCAGA
>TARA_B110000211_G_scaffold187015_1_pt1 | contig 11721 bp, 8 predicted proteins | sample TARA_B110000211 | Tara Oceans TARA_B110000211 (sample SAMEA4397516) | marine metagenome | biome: Polar Biome; feature: [DCM] deep chlorophyll maximum layer (ENVO:01000326); material: water (ENVO:00002006), including particulate matter (ENVO:01000060) such as... | depth 30 m
CTGCTCATCATGATAAATTGCTCTTTTGTCTTTCTGTTCATTTAAAACCAATTCAAGCTTAAAATGGATAACATCATTATTCCAGGAACCTCCAAAACACCTGAAGTATCATTTATAGTAGAAGCTAGAACTCTCAATCTATCGGGCCGTAGTATTCCTGAAAATTCAATTGAATTTTACTCCTCTTTAATTTCTTGGACTGACACATTATGCAACTCAGAAGGTGTCGTTGAAGTAAACATCAATCTTGAGTACTTTAATACCAGTTCTTCAAAATGTTTAATGGATTTACTCAAAAGAATAGAATCCTCAAATGTTGAAGCTCATGTAAATTGGTATTACGAGGAAGATGACGAGGACATGCTAGAAGCGGGAGAAGACTATGATGCTATTATTGACCTTCCGTTTAAGTTAATTATAACAGGAGGATAGCTTCAACCCCTGCGTCTTAATGGACGGGCGAATCTCAAAATGCCCCATGCAATAGCTGTCATAAGCCAAAGCACCAACACGTTGTAAAACGGCGTCTTCATGTCATTCCCTAAAACTCTTTTAGAAGCTGAATAATAAGGTGCATTCCACCCTGCAACATCACGTGTATGATGATGAATCGGTGAAGAGGTAGGGCTTAGCCCTTGCTCTAGATCTAAAATCCTAACAGACCTGTCTTCCTGCAAAACCCATTCGGCAATCTCATTGTTATAATTGTCTTCTTTTAATACTCTGAGAGCACCTTTTTCAATAAGCCTGGCCTTTACTTGATCTTTAGCTTTAAAGGCTTTGTGGTATGCACTATTAAACGCAGCCTTCCATTCACTTTCATTCTCCTGCCCATCTTGCGGTACGGCAATAGACCAAGCCCGTAATTCTATACCAGCCCTCTCCCACTCACGTTTAGTCCATGATTTATTTCTTGAAGAATTGCATATTTCGTCTAACCAAAAATCTCTCCTCCAGGCTGTATGTTTAATTACATCATCAAATTCTACAAAGTGCTTTTCATACTGGTTCTCACGGTATGCATGTACAGCAAGAGCTTCAAACGCCCATCTTGAGACCATTAAATCTCCCAAGAATGGCACGTGTGTTTCATGCGTAAACCAATGATTAAATCTGTCAAATCTGACGATTGCTCCACCGAAAATTATCTGAGGAATAACAAGAAGAGGGATGATCATATAAATCACCTTGGCAGACTTAAATGCCGCAGAGATGTTTAATCCCACAAGATTTCCGAACATAGACACACTAAATAACACAATCACATGTATCCAAAACATGCCGGGGATTTCTAATATAAGATGTGAAATAGCAACAAAACCTAATGTTTGGACAAATGAAGCAATAAAGCTAACTGCAATTTTCGCCTGTAGATACCTCCCCCATTTTAAAAATAAAAATCTTTCACGTCTAAGGATGGCCTTGTCACGATGTATCTCTTCAGCACTAATACTTAGTCCTAGGAAAAATGAAATGATTACAGAAATAAACAAGAACTGTGGGATGTTTTCACTTGTCTTATAGATGTAAATGCCTCCCTCGGGAGTGTATCTCATAAAGAGGGATAACAGGGCGGCAAGCATTGGAGCTTCGAGAAGGTTTATTAATAAATACTGTTTATTTGTAAGTTTAGAAAATAAATCCCTTGAGAAAAAACTTAAAAATTGAGAAACCCCTGTGGGAGAAGAATTTAAAGGATCAAGCTTTTGAAAATTTAAATCTTTGTCGTCTTCTTTTTCAGTACGCTTAGTTTCTTCAATATAAAACCCATTCCATTCCTCAGGGCTGATTTTTCTATTGTTGGAGATATTCCCATACTCATCAATTTCTCGAGTTTCTATAGTCTCAAAAATTTGTTCTGGATTGATATTACCACATTGTAGACAACTTGATTGATTTGGATCTACTTGATTCGTAATTCTTTTAAAATAAGGGATAATACTTGTAGGGACTCCATAGTAAATTGGATATCCACCTTGGTCTAAGAGTAGAAACTTGTCGAAAAGTTTGAATATCTCTGATGAAGGTTGGTGTATAACTGCGAAAACCAATTTTCCTCTATACGAAAGCTCTTTAAGTAAATCCATAATCTGGATGCTATCGTAACTCGACAATCCAGAAGTAGGTTCATCAACAAATAAAACGAGAGGTTCTCTAATTAATTCTAAGGCGATATTAAGTCTTTTTCTTTGGCCTCCAGAAATAGTCTTATCTAAGATTGACCCTACCCTTAAGTCCTTTACTTCCCATAATCCTAGACTCTTTAAAGTCTCATTAACCTTAATATTAATCTCTGAATTAGAGAGTTCTCCAAAAGTTAGTTTTGCACTATAAAGTAAATTTTTTCTAACACTGAGCTCAGAGATGAGGGCGTCCTCCTGAGCGATGTGGCCAATGATGCCATTTACTTTAGTTGCCTCTTCGTGAATATCAACACCATTCAGCAATACTTGTCCGAACAAAGGGTTTATAGTCCCGTTTAAGATGTTTAAAAGAGTTGACTTTCCGCTCCCACTACCTCCCATAATCCCCACAAGGGTTCCTTCTCTTTCTTTCAAGTTTAATTCATGTAGAGCTCGCTCTTTAGGATACTTGAAGTAATGACCAATCCCTTTTGCTTCGAAATCTATCTTAGGGACTTCAGGACTATCTAAAAACTGTCTTATTAAATCACTAAAGAAAATCCTAGACTTGTTTTCAATTTTGATTACCGACCCAGGCACCATGATAGAGATGCTGCCATTTGTAATGGGTTGGTTATTCAGGTAGACAGCTTCATTGCCGAAATGCTTCACTAGAAAAAGTGAATTGTTTGAAAGTCGATATCCCCCAAGTTCTTCATATATAAAGCCCCCCTCAGTGGATTCAATCGTAGGAGAGTTAGCATTTACAAGTGCTTGAATACCTAAAACATCAACCTTTTGTAGTAAAAAAGATGATGCTACAGCTTCTAGAAATTCCTTTGAGTTAGAGTGAACATCGGTTAAATTAACGAATTCTACCAGCCTTAGGTAAACTACAGACTTGTCTCTTTGAGGCAATTCCTTATTTATACTAGAACACGTTCTTAAGAGTTTTGTCGACAGTTTAGATAACCTTTTCGCTTCAGTTACCTCTCCGCTATTTTTCTTTAATCTAAAAGTTTCTAAATGAGTATCGTAACTATCTAAATACCTGTCGACTACTGATTTAGATAAACGAACTGACAGATATCTATTGGCTGCTTGTCTCCCAGCAAGCTCTTCCTTTTCTGTGCGTCCAGAAGCGAAAAGAGCGAATAGCTGTGTAAGAGCTTCTAAAATACCAGTAGTCATTAATCTTTAATTTTAAAAATATATACTTATCATACGAGCGTTAGTTAAAGAAGTTTCCTTTATTGCCTTTCAAAACAACCTCGATCTGGGCTGAAAGTGGACCGTGGTTGTCCGTCTAAATCTTTCGACACATCTGATGCGTTAAAAGGAGGTGTTGATGAAACTCCTTGCCAAACAGTACTGTTTCCATTTAAATGGAAGTTTCTATCAAAAGTAGAGACAAAGTCTGGAGCAATATCGGTAGTGCAATTAACATCTAACAGGTTGTTGGGAAAATCTTCATCTTGAACATCTACTCCACAAGCAGTAAACAATGGGCTAGAGTAAATACTCGGGATGTATAAACTAGCAACCAACTCATCAAAATCATTTGCTTCAGCATTGTTTCCCCAAACCAAACAATTTCTGAACTCCGTTCCTTCTTCAAAAGGTCTATGCTGTATAATGTCCCCTGCGCTTTCGTACCAGTCATTTATATATACTGAACTGCCTTGCCTAACAGAGCCATCAACCCAATAGTTGGCAAACGTACTCAGGTGCATCACAATTTTACCTCCCAACGTAAAAGCTCCACATGCTTCACCACAATCTGCAATTAAGTTGTTTACCCCGTTAATATAACCGCCTTGTGAAAGTAGCCCTACAGATGACATATTGTAAATCTTCGTGTTGGAAAGTTGCAATGCGTACTCAGCGCCTTGGCCGATACTGTCTACCCATATGCCCACGTTCGCATTCTTGATTATTGCGTGGTTAATAGATGAGTTGGTGGATCTGTCAAGCCAAATCCCTCCCCTACTCACTGTGTAATAAATATTTTCACCTTGGTACAGGAATTCTAATGGAAACTCTAATCCCCATTGTCCAGGGTAGTCGAGATATGATGAGCTTAATCGATCTCCTTGAAAAACTACTTTTTCGTCTAAAGTTCCGTTTATATTTATGCTTCCTCCTTGAACCCAAATCCCACTGCCAGAATGCACATATACCTCGGCGCCAGCTTCAATCGTCAGAGAGCAGCCGGGCGCAACCCTTATGGGGCCGTAGATAACATGAGGCAAGTCACTGTTCCAAACTTCCTCACATTCCAGAACATTATCTGGTGGGTTGTTAGAATTAAACCAATTTCCTGGTTGGTGATGGAACACAGCATTGCGACCATATGAAATCAATTGCACATACTGATCGTTGCCATTCACTTTAAACCTAAGGCGGTCTTCATCAATAAAGGCTAGAGAAGTATTTGTAGGATCAATTGTAACTTCTACAAAAATGAACAAACTGTCGTTTGGTAAAACAGTTACATCTTCCATTCTTACAAGTTCATCACCTGAAGAATCTAAACCTTGCCCATCGATGTTGATCCTGTAGCTGCTAAACTCTCCTCCCTCTAACTCAATCTCATTAATAAGAAGTGCTTGATCATGTGGGTTGATAACAGATAAATACAGACTAATAGAACCTATTGTTGTAAATACAGAATCAAACATCAGAGTATCATCCGAAAACTCAAGAATTGAGTTAGAGTCAGTTGTGTAGGTAATCTTGGTACATCCTTGAATAGACGCCCAAACAATTACATTTATAATCACAAATATTACAAGAACTCTTTTACTCATAGTGCAAATATGGACATCTTTACTTAATGAAACGGTATCATCGCGATTTCCTTTTTCATCTTTCTAAAGTAGATACTAAGCAACCTTATTTGACATCGATTAAGAAATATTTTCCCTTAAAACCCGGACATAAAAAAAGCACCCAATTGAGTGCTCTTTCTAATGGTGTTTTATCAGGACTACCCTAAGTAGCCTTTAAGAATTCTGCTTCTAGACGTATGCTTAAGACGACGAATGGCCTTTTCTTTAATTTGTCTTACCCGCTCACGAGTGAGATCGAATCTCTCTCCGATTTCCTCTAAAGTCATAGGATGTTCACCATTCAGCCCAAAATAAAGTCGAATAACATCAGCTTCACGTGGAGTAAGAGTCCTTAACGATCTTTCAATTTCTTTACGTAAGCTTTCTTTCATCAACGCATCATCTGGCGAAGGTGAATCTCCCAATCGGAGGACATCGTACATGGTGCTTGAACTTTCGTCTCCTTCTTTTAGTGGAGCATCCATACTCACGTGACGTCCAGCATTTTTTAAACTTTGCTTAACCTCATCAAGAGTCATGTCAAGTGATTCAGCAAGTTCAACTGCTGTTGGAGGTCTTTCAAAATCTTGCTCGAGTCTAGCGAAAGCTTTGTTGATTTTGTTAATAGACCCAATCTTATTTAAAGGAAGTCGAACAATACGGCTTTGTTCAGCAAGAGCTTGTAGAATACTTTGACGAATCCACCAAACCGCGTAAGAAATGAATTTAAAACCACGAGTTTCATCAAATCTCTGTGCCGCTTTAATAAGACCAAGATTGCCTTCATTAATTAGGTCAGGAAGACTTAATCCTTGGTTTTGATATTGTTTAGAAACAGACACAACGAAACGTAGATTGGCTTTTGTAAGTTTCTCAAGAGCAGCTTTATCTCCAGCTTTAATCTTACGGGCTAACTCAACTTCTTCTTCGGCAGTAATTAAATCTACACGACCAATTTCCTGAAGATATTTATCCAGCGACGCGGTCTCCCTATTGGTTACCTGTTTCGTTATTTTTAGCTGCCTCATCTATTTTCTATATTCTATATCTCATTTTAACGATTCTCCCCTTCCTTTAACTTGACTTTAGTCACGACGCTCACGACGCTCACCTCTGTCTCGACGATCTCCTCCACGCTCACGACGATCTCCTCTGTCATTACGAGGACGCTCAGCTGGCTCTACATACCCTTCTGGTTTGTCAAGAAGAACCTTGCGACTCAACTTAATCTTCCCAGTCTTAGGATCACGGCCTACAACTTTAAATTTAACGTTTTCACCTTCCTTAAGAATGTCTTCAACATTGTCAACACGTTTCCACTCAAGCTCACTTACGTGAAGTAGACCATCAATTCCTGGCATCACTTCAACGAAGGCACCGTAAGGCATAATCGTTTTCACCTTTCCTTCATACACTTCACCTATCTCAACAGTAGGAGGGAATGCAATTTGCTTGATGCGCTTAACAGCATCGTCAATTGCAGCTTTATCTGAAGCCGCAATCTCAACACGACCTTCTCCGTCGATATCCTCGATAGAAATATCCGTGTTTGTCTCAGCTTGAAGTTCTTGTATGATTTTTCCACCAGGTCCGATGATTGCACCGATAGCATCTCCAGGAACGTTGAATGCAACAATACGTGGTGCGTGTGGTTTGAAGTCATCATTTGGTTTGTCAAGCACCTTCATCATTTCACGACGGATGTGATGACGACCCTCACGCGCCTGCTCTAAAGCTTCACGTAATACATCCATGCCAATACCTTGGATTTTCATATCCATTTGACAAGCAGTGATTCCGTCTTCAGTTCCAGTTATTTTAAAGTCCATATCACCTAAGTGATCCTCATCTCCAAGGATGTCACTAAGAATGGCGTACTTGCCAGACTCTTTATCTGTGATTAGACCCATCGCGATTCCTGAAACAGGAGCTTTGATTTGGATTCCACCATCCATAAGTGCAAGAGTTCCAGCACAAACAGTAGCCATAGAAGATGAGCCGTTAGATTCAAGAATCTCTGAAACGAGACGGATTGTGTAAGGGCAATCTTCAACAGGAGGTAAAACTTTCTTAAGCGCTCTTAGAGCTAAGTTTCCGTGTCCTACCTCTCTGCGGCTCGTTCCACGAAGTGGACGCTCCTCTCCAGTTGAAAACGGAGGGAAGTTGTAGTGAAGTATGAATTTTTCTTTCTTGCGAACAAGCGCTCCATCGATCAGTTGCTCATCTTGCTTGGTACCAAGAGTAAGCGTAGTTAGAGCTTGAGTCTCTCCACGTTGGAAGAGCGCAGAACCGTGACAGCTTGGGAGGTAGTTGACCTCACCCCAGATGTCTCTAATATCTGTTGACGATCTGCCATCAAGACGCACACCATCGTTAAGAAGTAAATCGCGAATCGCTTTCTTCTGAACATCGTGTAGGTAAGACTTAAGAATAAATGCCTTCCCCTTGGTCACATCTTCAGAAAGAGTAGCAACGAAATCAGCGGTGATTGCTTTGAAAGCAACTTTGCGGTCTGATTTGGTTTTTTCTTTCTGAGCAGCAGCATACATTGTTGGGTAAAGGGTGTCAAATACCTGAGCCTTCAGCTCATCATCGTGATCCTCGTGGGAATATTCGCGACTAACTCCATGGGTGCCAACAGCTTTCGCAAGAGCGATTTGGGCTTCACACTGAGTAGTGATCGCTTTAGCAGCAGCTTCAATGGCTTCAACCATTTCATTCTCGCTAACCTCACTCATCTCCCCCTCTACCATTACGATACTGTCAATCGTACCTGCAATCATCATGTCGATGTCAGCAGACTCGAGTTCAGTGCGATGTGGGTTGATAATGAACTTGCCGTCAATACGTGCTACGCGCACTTCAGAGATAGGTCCGTTAAATGGAACGTCACTAACTGCGATACACGCACTAGCAGCCAATCCAACTAAACTATCTGGAAGAACCTCAGCATCTGCTGACATAAGTTGAACCATTACCTGTGTTCCAGCGTGGTAATCTGAAGGAAACATAGGTCTTAAAGCTCTATCGACTAAGCGCATTACAAGAACTTCTGAATCAGAAGGTCGAGCTTCTCGCTTAAAAAAACCGCCGGGGAATCTTCCCGCAGCAGCGTATTTTTCTCTATAGTCAACAGTTAATGGAAGGAAGTCAACATCATCTCTTGCGTCTTTGCTACTAACAATAGTAGCTAAAAGCATTGTGTCTCCAGATCGCAGAACAACTGAGCCGTCTGCTTGTTTTGCTAGTTTTCCAGTCTCTAGCGTGATCTCGCGTCCGTTACCGAGATCTATTGTTTGATTGTGTACCGTGTAATTCATTTCTTCTTTTATCTCTCTTAATATCTCTTTAAATCCAAATTCGTTGGTTCTCCTAGTATAAGCTTTCCATGAATTAACTCAAGGTCTGCTAGTCATCAAAAATCAAGCCAAATCTATCAATCCTTAAAAACCAAAAAATCACAACAAACTACAGGCCTGATTGGACTGACAGCTGGCGTTGTGATTCTAAGATGGTTAGAATTAATGACGTAATCCCAATTCCTTTACTATTTCACGATAGCGTGTAATATCTTTCTTTGTTAAATAGTCTAGAGCATTACGACGCTTAGCAACTAACGCAATGAGCGATCGCTGAGTGTTGTAATCCTTCTTGTTGTTTTTCAAATGCGCAGTTAAGTGCGTAATACGGAATGAGTACATTGCAATTTGAGCCTCAGGAGAACCGGTGTCAGCTGCTCCTTTTCCGTGCTTTGTGAAGAATTCTTTCTTCTTTTCTGAGTCTAAATAGTACATGGCGAAATCTTTAGATGTCCGTTATGCGGATTTATTAATAATTCTGCAAAGGTACATTAAGAGTATCTAATAACACTTTTTAATTTGAGGCATGTAGCATCCTAATTGAGAAATCTAATTTGGCCTTTAATTCACTCCTAGGCACAATTGCATCAAGGAATCCGTGCTCTAACAAAAACTCAGATCTTTGAAACCCTTCTGGAAGATCTTTACCTATGGTTTCCTTAACTACTCTGGGGCCTGCAAAAGCAATGAGAGCGTTAGGCTCAGCAATATTTAAGTCGCCTAACATTGCGAAAGAAGCCGTTACACCACCAGTTGTAGGATCAGTTAATACACTGATGTATGGAAGCCCTGCTTTTGCTAGCATTGATAATTTAGCGCTGGTTTTTGCCATCTGCATTAAGCTTAATCCCGCTTCCATCATCCTTGCGCCTCCTGATTTGGAGATACAAATGAATGGAACGCCTTTCTTAATAGAGTGATCAATTCCTCGGGCAATCTTCTCCCCCACTACCGATCCCATTGAGCCACCAATAAATTCGAAATCCATACAAGCAATTACAACTGGATTGCCACCAAGTTCACCTGATGCAACTCTTAAAGCGTCGTTTAAACCAGTCTTTTTCTTTGCAGCTTCTAATCTGTCTGGGTAAGATTTTGTGTCAGTGAAATTTAACGGGTCTTCGGAAATCATTTTCGGAGCGAGACTCCGGCATTTTCCATTGTCAAATAACAAGGCAAAATACTCGGTGCTTCCAACTCTCTCATGGTGATCGCAATGTTGGCATACCCAAAGAGCATCTTCATGTTCTTGAGCAGAAACCACCGTTTTACAGCTTGGACATTTGTACCAAGCTCCCTCGGGGATTTCCTTTTTTTCAGTTGTTTTAGTTGTTATACCCTCTGTATTTCTCTGAAACCAACCCATGTCATTTATTTTTTGCAAATCTAATGCTGTTGGAACGGATGACCTAAACCTAAATGAATAAGGACGTAACTTGTCGGCGGTATAAATCTGACTACCTTTTTGATGCTTACAAAAAACGAACGAAATTCTATTAAAGCGCTGCGACACCGAGAAAACCGCAAGCTCGAAAAACGCATGGTTGTGGAGGGAAACAAGTGCGTTGAGGAATTGCTTAACAGTAGGTTTGAGACTTTGCAAATTTACGCAACGAGTAGTGTTGAAATCCATGTAATAAGAGTCCTTGCTGAAGAAAAAGGTCTCGTTATAATTGACGTAAGTTCGAAAGACATGCAGATTATGTCGAGTTTAAAGTCAGCACCCGGTGTACTTGCCGTTGGGGTGATTAAGGAGTCCGATGCTTCAACCGTTGTCGAAAAGATGAGGCGTAAAGACAATCAGTGCATAGGGACTATTCTTATTTTAGATGATTTGGCTGACCCGGGCAATGTTGGAACATTGATAAGAACTGCAGATTGGTTTGGTTTGTCAGGGGTTATTTGCTCACCTAAGACTGTCGATGTTTGGAATGCTAAAACCATTCAATCTTCTATGGGTTCAATATTTAAGATTCCTATTTGTATTGCAGACCCTGTTGAAGTGTTAAAGGCATTTAATCTTAAGACTGTATCATTAGACACGAATGGAGAAAACTTATATAACTCAGATTTTTCTCCAGAGGCATTCGTTGTCGGATCTGAATCTCACGGTGTAAGTGAAGATTTAGCAAAAGCCTGTAATAAATCATGGGCTATTCCAAGAAGAGGGATTACAGAATCTTTAAATGCGGCTATTGCAGGAGCAATTGTTACCGCTGAGCTTGCCCGTAGAAGCTCTATTAAATAGATTTAGATTCTAAAGAAACCTTATATTTAGCCAAGAGAGGTTGCACCATTATTTCGCAAAAAGTGTTTTCTATTTTTTCTTTGCTGGCAATATTTGTCCCAACCTCTTCGACAACCTTGTCAATTCTATTTGAAAAAAAAGCTCTATCTTCATCTGTCACTTGAATATCTGAAGTACATCCCGCAAGTTCGTCAAGTCCCAATCTATTAGCGGCAATCACTTGGTTGGGGAAAATCTTATATCCTTGGTAGATTGCTCTGTCGACAAGTTCCGCAATTGTTCTTTCAGTCCGTTCTCCCTCAACTTCTTTCCATGGAATAGTAGCACAAAATTCTAAATGAATTCTACCTTTCCAGCCAGTCATACCGCTTGCCATACTTCTTTCATCCTCACCTGGCTCTTTTAAATATTCACCTTCGTGTTCTTTTTTCAACAGCTCTCTCACCTTCATGTAATCACATGGGTCCCATTCATATGAAATGCTCACAGGCTTAACATTCAGCATCTCCCAAGCCTCCTTCCCACCTTCCGAAATAAGCATTCTTATTAGAGCTGGAGAGGTGCTGTCCCTTCCATCTTTTGCCCTTCCTTCTTTTTGGGCTAGCCAAACAGAACTGCCATTTTTAACAACATGCCTGATATAAGTTGCGACAAGAAGACTACTCTCCCATCTTTCTCGTGGCCCTCCACCTCTTCTAACAATGAAACATCTGTTAAGCCTTACTAAATCCTCTAACCATTTGTGGGACAATAAATTATCTCCAATGCCAATTTCAGTAGACGGAAACCCACACCCCATTCTTGCAACGTTTACTAACGATGGATCAAGAACGATGTCTCTGTGGTTCGTGAGATGCAGAGTCGGAGATTCTAAATCTTTTTCAAAAGCCCCAGAACTATACCCAAGGGTAACACCATCAGTAGTGGATTCTATCAAAGCCTCTAAAAATGGATATGTTAAATCATCTTGAAAATCGCTAATACTATCTACTTGAAGTATGTTTTTAGCTAATTCAGCAGCATTTTCCCTACCAACTAATGGAGTTAAAAGTCCTTCCCAATCAATGATTTTCGCCAAGCTTGTAGCAGCTTCAGCGGCTTCGTGGTCAAAAAATGGCCTAATATTTTCGAATTGAGATTCTAACATTCGCGACGGCAAG
>TARA_B110000211_G_scaffold218346_1_pt1 | contig 11705 bp, 9 predicted proteins | sample TARA_B110000211 | Tara Oceans TARA_B110000211 (sample SAMEA4397516) | marine metagenome | biome: Polar Biome; feature: [DCM] deep chlorophyll maximum layer (ENVO:01000326); material: water (ENVO:00002006), including particulate matter (ENVO:01000060) such as... | depth 30 m
ACTCCTCTGCTCTATCTCGCGCCTCATCCTCAGTTTCACATTCATGGGGTTCATATCCACGCTCTCTCAAAAACCGAACTGCAATCTCAGAAAACGTAATCAGATGTAATTTCTCGCTAAGTTTAGGAAAGAAAATATCTCTATTTTCGCCAAGTAGCCCAGAGAGCAAACACAATTCCCCCGATTCTTGCGGCGTTACAAAATAGCGGCGAACATCATTTGGCGCTGACAACGGTTGTTTTTTAGAAAACCGTTGACTAAATCCATGAAGCAAAGAGCCATCTGAGAATGCTACGTTAGCAAAACGTGCCATAGAAATCTCTTGAGTCAAACTCTCACGCATCAAGAACATTTCCATTATCCGCTTACTAGCACCCATCATATTCACAGGGTTAGCCGCTTTATCCGTTGAAACACAGAAGTATTTCTTAGCGCCCATTTCTTTGGCCAATTGTAGGGTCTTAACCGTATTAAATACATTAACCATGATCATACGCATTAGCGTATAAGGATCTTTCTCACTTCTAACATGCTTCAAAGCCGATAAATTAAACATGTAATCATAAGGCCCCTCATTCTTTATAAGAGCCTCGAATTCAAGAGACCCGCAATCAAGAGCGAATGTCTTAAACTCCCCAGAGCCATAACCTTCAGTACTTCTAAGATCACGAACAAGTTCAACCATATTATTTTCCGACACGTCGACTACATGTAGCTTATATGGATTCCGTGAAAATATTTCTCTGGTTACGGCCTGACCTATTGAACCGGCACCACCTATAACGAGAAAACTACTGCCAGCTATGACATCAGCGATAGAGGCCGATTCATTCAATATATCGCTACTGAATAGTTCTGACGACCTGCCTATAAGTGATAAAAGTTTCATAAGTGCCCTCTCTAGAATATTTTTTAAATACCTGATTACATCGCAGAAAAAAACAAGACCTGTCAGCTTGATCAGTTAAGCCATTATCTCTTTAGCGAGTTTCTCGGCTATTTCTTCATAATTATAATGGCTGACAGCATATTGCCTTCCTCGCATACCCATATTTTCACGTTCTTCCAGAGAGCTCTGCTCTAGGGCTTCGATAGCATCTGCAATAGCGACTGGATCCTCGGCGCGCACAGTAACTCCGGCACCAGCTAAACTGATGGGGTCATTAGGCCCCGAAAAGCTATGCAAGACTGGTTTCCCCGACATTAGGTACTCCGGAATCTTATTTGGTGAAATCCCATAGTCGTACAACTTAGTGACTCGCCAGCCAATAAAGCAAACATCAAGTTTCCTCATGACGCTTGGTACTTGGGCTTTTGCTATTTTCGGAAGGAATACTATATTCTTTAAACCTTCGGTCTGTACATAGGCCTTTAACTCATTAAGTTTTTCGCCCTCTCCAACAATCAGAATACAAACCCTAATCGTCTTTATTAATCGCGCAGATTCCACTAAATATTCCAGCGCGTTTGCTATACCGACGGATCCAACATATCCAACCAAAAATTTATCTTTTGGAATAAGATCAGAAAGATGACCTTCGACGGATGGTATGTCAATCATTTCCTCTGGGTCATAGCCGTTAGGAAGCCAAATAAACTCTTTTTGATGCCCCAGAACCTCTTCAATTCTTAAAGGGAAATTAGGCAAATTAGAACTTATTATGTCTGTATTTATTAACGCAAAGCGCTCAAACCAAGCCAATATTCTAAAAGCTACCGAGGACTCACTTATGTTACCTAGAGCACTTAAAGTGGCTGGCCAGACATCTCTAACATCGAAGCAAGATTTTGACTTATATATCTTTGAAAAAAAAACGAGGGGTATGCCTACAAAGAGGGAGGGGGAAGAGGTAAAAACAAAATCTGGCTTATTTTTTATAACCAGATTTATAAAACATAACTGAATACCGAAGATAAACCAGTTTAGAATTCTTTTCCAAGATCTAGCCCGTGAATAATTAAGTACGTTAATTGAAACAACATTAACGCCATCAACCAGGGCTGCCTTGGGGTTAGATCGCCCGACATTTAGCAAGTGATGATCTCGTGCGACAATAAAATACACTGTGAACCCCATTCTTGATAGATACTTGGCAATATAAAATATTCTGCCCGCATATCCGCTTTCAGGAGTACTGCCATATTCGTTTACAAGCCATACGGTTTTAGACATATTCGCAACCAATTAAATTTGAGGGTAAGTTGGAATCCCAACCATAGAAAGAACTTAGAATGCTATTATTTGAGTAACCAAGTGCAGAGCCATCATCAATAAGTTATCAAGCGCCCCCTCCATTCAAACTTTCGGGGCGAGGTATAAAAAATTATTAGATTCCTAATATAGGCTGTAAAAATGCCAATTTTTTTTCGTAGCGCACAACAAAAAAGCTGAACACTTCTATGCCTTATCAACGAATATAGAACGCCATGTATACTCGATGCCCGAAATTATCTCTACTATACAATCGCGACTTTCTATTACTGGATCTTTAGCTCTCAAATGACTAAAGCTGGCAGCAATGGCACCCGTCAAGGTAGAGTTAATATCACCATAAACCATCACCCAATCAGGATGTTCCGAGACCAAAATCTCCTCGACCTTTTAGATCATCTACCCAGTCATCGCGCCATGCGTTTTACCACCAATACCCAGAAAGTAATCAGGCTTTTGAATTTATATCTCTTCAAAAAACACATCGCTCATATTGGCATCGTAATGTTGGCCTGTATGTATAATCACTTCTTGGATGTCAGCCCCCGACTGTTGTTGACGAAGAACCTCACGATTGATCGAACCAGCCTTAATAAACTGCGGACGTGCGCCCAGAATGGTGATTATTTTCAAGCTAATAGACCCTTGTATAATTTCAGTAATTTCTGCTCTTCAATTACCCAGTTGTATTTTTCTTCCACAGCTAACCGTCCATTTTTACCCATTTTTTCAGCTTCTTCAGGGTACTCAAGTAAATATTGAACCGCCTCACCAATTGCTTTTGGATCGAGTGGATCAACACAAAGGCCGCATTGCGCGCCATCTACAATCGCATTCCAAACGGGGAAGTTTGAAGCAATAACAGGAATCCCTGCTGCCATGTATTCAAACATTTTCACAGGAAGAGAATCAAGATAGTTAATGACAGGATGAAGGGTCACCAAACCAGCTTTTGACCTTGCCAAGACATCATTAACTTGGTGACGATTCAAAAATCCTAGCTCATTAACTTTCGACCAGGCCGGGTGATTTTTGACTTTTACCTCTACCGCCTTTTCACTAAACTGACCGGCCAAATTTAAACGTACCCCTTGTGTATATTTCAAGGCGGCTACAATTTCTTCAGCTCCACGAATTTTAGCAATACCGCCGACATACGCCACCTCATCTTCTTTTTGCTCCCATTCGCTAGTATTAGAAAGCTCACCTAATAATGGAAAATTATTAACATCTAGGGTGTTAGGGTTTATTTTCAAAAATTTATCACGAATATAAGGCGTTGCCGTAATAATTACATCAAACTTCCGGCATACCCAACGTTCATACCATACTAATATTTTTGATAAAACAAATCGGATAGGTCTGTTTAAATAAGGTTTGCCTAAAATTTGTTTAGGTAAATCCTCATGCGCGTCAAAGATTACAACTTTACCTAGCTTTTTTAGCTTAACCCCAATAGGCATCAATTCTGGGTCATGTAAGTGATAAATATCCGCATCTAAATCTCTCGCTTTCTTAAAAACACAACTAACCGTTTTTGTCATCCGCGACAAGCGTCCACGGGGCTTGACACCAACATCAAAGATTGACACGCCACTTTTTACTTCATCACCCAGACCATCAGCAACGACCAACGACATGCCATAACCATTCGCCGCCAAAGATGAGCACATTTTAAGAAATATTCTTGTGTCATAGCGTTTATGGGCGGAAGTAAGGTGAACCACTTTATTTTTCAAAGACTTCATATCCTTTAGACCGTGCAAAAAAAATGAGAATTAACGCTATCAGAAACCCGTGCGTCAGCATCACGACAAATAGATCGGATCCGACCAATAGGGTTCTGATTGGCTGTATGCTAAGAGCAATCGAAAACCACAATGGCAATAGATTTAACGTAGTATGATTTAAAAACTTAAGAATCACGCCAATGATTATCGAATACAAGCAAACTCCAAACAAACCAGCATGCGCATAACCTAAAGCAACAAAGCCGTTATTAGCGTTCATATCAGGCTCTCCCAAAAAACCTCCGATTACTTTCGAGACACCTACATTGTAAGGATATTGAGAAAAAGGCGAAAGAACTGAGTTTGACCAAAAGACATTGGGGTTCTGACTGAAAAAATCAAAATAAGCATAGGTAAGTTGAGCTGGAACAAAGAAAAGCCGACGTGAAAACATGCTAGTTGACAAAAGATCGCCGTAAACATAATAGCCCACTAACGACAGAAAAATTACCAATATTAAAGCCACTGGCATGAAAATCAGGCTGTTTGACCTTTTAAAATAGAACCATACACCTAAAATTATAAAGGGGCTAAACAGAACGCCTTTATGGGCGGACGCAGCAAAGAAGTAGATTTGCACTAACAAAATCACAATTGCAAAAAAATATCGTGAATACAGTAAAGCCACAGCAAGCAAAACCATATTGAATACCTTAAAAGTCCAATTGTTCGTGTAGCTCAAAAGACCGCCAGCGGCCAGTTCTTCATTATCGCGCCGAAACTCATAAACTTTTGTTAAATCTAGGTTAAACCCAACGCCTGAAACGTAGAACCAAACGACTAAAAAAATAACAAAAAACGCAGAGACAAAAACAACGTAGCGCAAGCCATCTTTAATGGTGGGCAGTTTTCTGAAAGAAACAGACTTGATGGAAGCCACTGTAGTTGCTAAAGCCATCGCAACTAAAGAAACGATAATAGGGTAAAGTCCTCGATCTATATCATATCCATATAGGACAAGTAACGGAACGATAATGAGAAGAAATCCGGTAACGTAAAAAATATCGCTCACTTGATAAAGGCGATCACGAAGAAAGAACAATCCACTTAAAAATATGACCCATGAAACGGAATAATTAAAAAGGCTAAAACTTAGCCTAAAGCCGGCATAGGAAAAATTGGGTGAAATCACGTTCACATAAGACACCTCAAGGAGGCATCTGAACATAACAACACATGAAAGAAACCAGATTGAATGGCTACTTAATCGAGTTGACATAACTATTTTTTGATCCTAATTGTACAAAATATGAATTATGCCAAAGCAATGTGAAATCGCCATTGAATGTCTTACAAACATTTTTAAAGTACTCTATCCTATCCGAACTCTGCTGGCTGAAACCTAAGCCTTCATATGCCTGACTGATGATTGAACAATCCATGACAATTAGAGGGCGCTGTTTAAGCCGCATTTTATGCCTGTGTACCAGATCATACATAGAATACTCATAACAAATGCCACAACGAAACCCCGCGCGATCCGCAAAAACAAGGGAAGAATCATAAGACAAGTCATTTTCTTCCCACATCTGCGGCGTTGTTGCTGCATCATAACGCAGGTAATGCTGGCGCCCCCCTATATTGACAAAGTCTAGTTTATCGTTCTCAAAAACTTCTTTTAGTGCATTAGCTGACTTTTTAAAGTTTTCAGGGTGTTTGTAAGTATCATACCCAGGATGTAGCCCTACCTCATGCCCAGCATCCATAATATGCTTGACCAATTTGGCTAGCTTATTGCTTCGAACATCATTAGCCTCCTCTTTGAGGCTGTTCGTTTGAATCGGAATGAAGTAAAAAGCGACCGTGTTACTAATAGCACTATTAACTTCCATCATCCAATCAATATTATTGCGATATTCATCAAAACGATCCGAGCCGAACCACTTAAAAACGTAATTTGCTCCATCATAAAAAGCGAGTTTAAGATTTCTATCCCTTAATAGGCGCGCTCCAACTCTTAAAACTGTTTTTTTAAATGAATATCCCGCTAAATCAAAGGGATGATCAACATCGCAACTAACCAGCTTTCTAAACTTCCGCTTCTTTCGAGCCAACTCGGGCCATAAATCATGCATACAAGACCACAAAATCTCTATGTACTCATTGACTATTGGACGATCTAAAAAACCGCCATTATGGGCTATAGATGCCCAAGAGGGGAAACGGTCATGATCGTCTCTCCCCTTTGATATAAGCTCTTCATAACGTGAGAGCATAAAAAATGCTGAACCGAAGATGTCTATATTTAGATGCCAAGAATTCTGATTTTTTACTAGGCCTGGTTGCCCATATAAGACCGGGATACTCTGATGAACCAAACTTGAATGAATATCATCATTTTCGGGCGTCCAATCCATTAACGGTAATACAGGCATTGACTGAGGCAGAAGCCAATTTTTCGCGGCTTTTTGGAAAAAGTCTGCATTAACGGACAATAAGGAGTCACAGCTGCTATGAGTTATCTTAATATTCAGCTCGCCATACTCGCAAACCTCAAAATTTAGACCAAAGAACTCTCCAAACACTATATCTAAAATATAACGCTGCTCTTCCAGACAAAATTTAGGAATATAAATCGTAAACAAATCATTGACCTTGGCTAAATGCACTTCGCTTTATTATCTTGAAAGAAATTTACTATAAGTTCGCTACACCTTTCTGTTGAATGTTGATAGTAACTAATCATAGGCCTAGGGCTAGCGAGCTATATAAAGTCAATCCAAAGATCTGAACACCGATAACCCCCGCAGTATTTCAATCTATGGTGGCAGCATGAATTAGACTAATCTGTATTTAACTTTATATCTTAGGGCTTTCCTTTATTTTCAACAGTAAATATACATCCTAGAATTTCCTTATCAACCTCTGATCCTCGGCCAATTAGAGCACCTAGCTCGATGACAGTCGCGTAATCGACATATGATAGAGAGGGTTACTCACTATCTTTATTAATAAAATAGTTATATGTATCCAGAAGTTGCTTTGCGGACTTTACAATAGGTGGACCAGCAAACCTCCCATTTACAAAAGAGATGCTTCGTCCCTCTTTAGTGGACAATTCAACTTGCCTTATAATATGTTCCGCCTCAGTGACCTCATATATTGATGGCATATAATCCATATTAGCGGGTGCGGCTTGGCTCTTATGTATGGCCAGCACTCCAGAAAAACCTAAAGATTTACTAATCAAATTATGTTCACTGAAAACTTTCATATCCGATATATTTAAAAATGGTGCATCTATCGGTATACCGCCAATAGCTCTTGCAGCCATTGCAATCGTTGATCTTGCTATAAGCAGATTCATTCTGTCGGAAGTCTGTGGCGCATTCATATTTAGTAAAAAATCTTCATGCCCAAATATTAATCCCACGTTTCTTTTTGATGCCTGAGCTATGCTTAATGAATTCAAGACAGACTCAGCCTGTTCGATTAACGGGAAAAATCTCACTGCGCCTTGTTCTAATCCTTTATCCATTTCTATCTTAGATACAACTTCATCGATATATTGGATGTCACTTTGATTTTTGACCATCGGCAAAACATAACCCGCCAATTTTTCATGCATTGTTGCCTCAATATCATCTTCCATCAACCCAGAATCAATGCCGTTAACTCTAATAAAAATGCGCTTCTTGGTGTTAACAGTATTTAGTTTTTCAACAACTGAGTCTCTAGCTTCTTTTTTATTGTTACTAGGTACAGCATCTTCTAAATCAATAACTATTGCGTCTGCATCACTATCTACAGCACTCAAAAAATATTTATTCACATGCCCTGGAAAAATCAGCAAACTTCTAATTAGATAATCTGAGCCCATTGTAATTTTCCTTCTAGTTTTAGTTTTCGTTTTATTGATTAATATTCAACAGTGACGTTACATCGACAATAAGTATTAAATTTGGCATCCTGACGTATTGATTAGCAAAAACGGCACACAACTCGATCAATATCCCCTAGTGGCGACTCATATCATGGCCCACATAGAATAGCGTAATAACAATCTCTTTATTTGTGCAACAGATGAGTATGGGGTTATAAACAACGAAAAATAGCGATATAAAAAATATTATTTTTGCAATATGGCTTTAACATACCCAAGTCATTTGTTAATTAAACGACGACTTTAGTTGGGATAAGCATAGATCTCTTGAAACTAAGAACAACTTCATCATGCTGGTTAAAAACCTCGCTCTCAACTATTACTATTCCCCTATCATTCCGTCGAGAAGAGTTCGTCACCTCAAGTACTTTTGTTGAAACATATATTGTGTCGCCCACAAATACAGGGGCTTTATGTTTTACGTCATTATATTGTAAGTTTGCTATCGCTTTACCGCTTATATCTGACACTGTCATACCTACTGACAGACTAAGCACCAATGTGCCTACGACTAATATTTTTTTATGCTGGTGGGTCCTGCAGAACACAACATCGGAGTGTACCGGATGTGTATTCATCGTTAATAAGCAGAATAGATTATTATCGGACTCAGTTATTGTTTTCCCCGGCCAATGCTTTATTTCATCGCCAACGTTAAAATCTTCTAAATATCTTCCATACGTCTCTTTCGCATCAATAATCATTTATCTAATCTCGACATAATTAATAAAATTTAAACTGTAGATCTATGTTTTTTAAAGTAATAAACCCTAAGAGCTCTGGCAGCATTCCTAATATCGCCCCTAAAAATGAATTTTAATGTCAGTAAAAATGGAGATTTTCTCTCAATCACCCATGTCAACTGACAAGTAATACAGTCGCTACATCCGCATTTAAGAAATGACACCGTATCTTTTTTAATTAGTTCAAGCTCTAATTTCAAAGTTTCTCCCATATCACTTAGTTTTGCAGGGGCATTACCAATCGTACCGTGAGCGCAGATTGCTCCATCGACTTTCTCATACTCATCATTTAATTGGTTCATCGCGTCTTTGCACACACCAGCCCAATTCATCTTGAAATTATTAATCTGACCGCTATCATCTAGGTATTGGACCCATGATTCTCCGCGGTATTGTTCAATCCCGAAAATGCCGATGGCGACGTGTGTAGTGCCAACTCCGGGAACTTTTTCATCTGTTCCAATTTTGAGATTCAGCCCACCCTTTTCCGCCATTATCTTTAAAATATCGTAAGCATAGCTGTCTTTCGTATGGTTACAGGCAAGCGATTCAGCATCCCTTCCAATCATACAAAACTTTTGAATGGGGTGGTGACTTCTAAATGAATCTGGGTGGTCTATCATCGAGTTTGATAAGGCACCGGCATATGATGGTGAATCTTGGTTGGAGATATTTTTCCGATACTCATCTGAATTTTTGGCATATCCTTTTATAAAAGAATCCGTAACGATAAGCCCTTCAGGACCAACAACCTCAATTAATGCATCTATGAGGGTATTTGCGCCATTTTCCATCCTTCCAATAGACTTCATAGATGCCTTGACGTTGACAACGCATCCTCGCGTCAAACCAATCGAATGAAGATCTTCTACTATGTTACTGGTCGTCCACATCTAGACTGCTTCTCCCAAAAAATAACTCTCACTGTCATATAAAGTTGATGCACTGTAAAGTGCATCTCCGTCCGCTCACCAGGCTAAGTTATTGCAGCCACTTCACAAAAAAATGATCCTAAAAATCTAGCTTTATTTATCAAGTAAGCTTTTCTCACAAAGATTGCCCAAAACAACAATCATAGTTTCCCTTTAGCGATAAACTGCAGTACTAAAATCAGAACGATATAGTGCAATGAATAGCATACGCTCATAATTTGAAGCATTGTGACTATCTCAAGATCATAATAGAAGACAAAGCCCAAAATCATCCCTGTAAGTAACAAGTACATGGACTGCCATGCGAGTGCTATTTTTTGCTTTTCAAAAGCATTAATCAAGGGTAGCGAAGCTCCAATAAATCTAATCGCAAAGAAAGGCATTAAGATTTTCCCGTAAACAGCCGTCTGTTGCCATTCAGGCCCAAGAAATATAGTAACTACTGGCTCAATTAGAAAGAAAGCGCTGCCAAAAATACATACTGATATAATAAACAATCGCTTCACCGTATACGCAAAGACAGTAACAGCTAACCCAGTTTCACGCCTCTCTTTGACTGCCTCTCTATAAAAAACGAGACCCACAGAGTTGCCTATCAGCAATGAGGGTATACCCATAATTCTCTGAATCATCCCGTAATGTCCCAAGGTAGTTACCGAGAACATAAGCGGCATGGCCATATTCGTGCCATTATTTGCAACAGAATTAGCAAAAATTGACCAAACCGAATACTTTGGGAAGTCTTTGTAGCGCCTCATCATTGCAGACATTCTTTTTATGGAAACACTCATAATAGCGAAGCGAAAGTCGACTAACCGAGCACTATACACGGCTTGAGAAAACGCGCCTGTAACATGACCGAAAATCAAGGATAAGGCCCCTAACCCAGAAAACCCAAACAAGAGCTGAAAGGTAATCATAGCACTTGATTTGATAACATTAGACTTCGCCACGGACCCAAACTGGTTGGCTCTAACCATCAAAAACTTAAAGCAGTTGAAGACACCAGTGAAAAATACTCCCAAGGGAATTAGGTAGAGGACGTAATACTGAGGACCTGCGTCAAAAATCCTGTCGCGAAATACTAAGGTTACACCTAAAATAACTACAGAGATGACTAATGCGATTAATATACCTAAAGCAGCTACATTAAGAGCCGCTACATAGCTCTTGGTCAAGCTAATCGCTAGCTCATATCTCATCACCGCGACCGACCCCAAAATAGCAACGAAGGAAACATAGAGAGAAAGTATTCCAAATTCAGCGGGCGTAAATAGTCTAGTTAAAACAGGTAACGCAAGGAGCGGTATTAATTGGCTGGCACCTGACCCAGTCGCGAGTTTTAAAATTTGCTGTAAATATAATTTGGGGTTCACAATGAAGCTTTACCTACTTGATATATAAAAGGTGCCGGGGCGCTTCTGACGTATATACTGGTTCGCGAATAAGATGGGCTGCTACCAACGCAACTAATTCGGGTTCGCCTCACGAAGAGCTTTAGCTATATTTTTCGCATGTAAATCAGCATCCACAACATATGGATGCATTGGCAAACTAAAGACTGTCTCAGAGAGATTTTCAGAATTGGTAATGCCTGAAGTAACAACTGGGTAGTGGCTATATCCGCCCTGCAAATGCAGGGGCTTGGGATAATATATCGCTGTTGGTATGCCCACTGCCTTCAAAGCCTGCATTACATCGGCTCTAAAGGGTGTCTTAACCGTAAATTGAGCCCATGCACTCACATTGCCAGCCTCGACTGTCGGCAGACATATATCCGAATCTGCGAGATTTTTAGCATACGCTTTTGCTAGCTCCCCCCTAGCCTCCAACTCATTTGGAAAAATCTTAAGTTTCTCTATTAGTATTGCTGCCTGAATGGTATCCAGTCTCGAATTTAACCCAATGCGGACATTGTCATATTTTTCAGACCCCTTACCATGCAAGCGGATAGAATTAATAAGTTCCTTGTCCTCCTCACTGCTAGTAAAAACTGCGCCACCATCTCCATAACATCCAAGTGGTTTTGCTGGAAAGAAGCTTGTGGTAGTTGCATCGCCCATAGAACCCACTTTCCGGCCTTTAGAGCTACCACCAAAACTTTGAGCGCCATCAACAAGTACCTTTATACTTTCGGCATGAGCA
>TARA_B110000211_G_scaffold234862_1_pt1 | contig 11663 bp, 11 predicted proteins | sample TARA_B110000211 | Tara Oceans TARA_B110000211 (sample SAMEA4397516) | marine metagenome | biome: Polar Biome; feature: [DCM] deep chlorophyll maximum layer (ENVO:01000326); material: water (ENVO:00002006), including particulate matter (ENVO:01000060) such as... | depth 30 m
CTAATAATACTGGAACAACTTTGGGTATCGGTGCTTTTATTACACTTTTGGGGACACTTTCAACGCGCAATGAAATATTTTTTATTACTAAATTTAATAGACTATTGAGAATATGGACCTCGTCGATATGTTTAATATAGCTGTAGCGGCATTTGAAGGTAGTATAGTTGAATTCTACTAAAATGGCCTTCGTCCTAGAGCGTAGAAAGATTTCAAACGTAACAGTGAACGACTTTAATGGTTTCACTAGGCATTCATCGTAGTGCCGACTGTTTATTACTATTCCAGCTGTGGCGAGACCTTCCACTTTTGCGCGGTGCCACTGCGATTCATTTCTATCGCTAATAAACAAGACCTCCTGCGAGCGCGTAAACGTATCATATTGGATTTGTATCATGTTCCCGAATGATAGTAATTTTTCAATTAGCGGTACACGGTATGTGTCGACATTATCAAATGTTTCTTTTTGCATGCTCGCTCCATTCAAGGTCGTCGCCATATTAAAGGTGTATTTTGTTCCGACTAGGGTGTTTGGGCCGAGAGAATTATTTAAGTGTAATATAGCGTCCGATGGTGCGTATGAACAAATTATTTTATCAGTATTAAAGTGTTGCCGGAAAAAAGTGTTATTTAAAAAAGAGTCAACGCGGCTCACCATCTCTTTTTCGAACGCCTGGTAGTCGGTCAATATATTATACAATTCACAGTTAATCTGTATTTTTAATTCGGTAACATTGCCCTCGATGCTACCTATTGGATAAAATAACAAATGTCCATAGATTATTCGGCGCTTCCTAAATTTTACCTCATTCCCCACTCCGATTTCCCCATCAATCTTTTGGCGCGATATCTGCTTATATAATACCGCACCTCTCAATATATCTATCGAGTCGCCGTCTACTTTATGTATAATCCCTGTGTAGCTAGTGGACGGGTAAAAATCAAATAATTTTATTTTAATGTTTAATTCTGGTAAATATGTGCGTGCGTCTAAATATTGCATCGAGCGTTTTTCTACATCATACGTCATATACGGGCTTATAATCCAACGTATAAGATTCTTTTTTGGTATAAATGTATCAACTTTGAATGGGCCGACATATGAATGTTTATATAATTTATAGACTTCGCCTTCCACTGCGTTGTAATACGATGTGAATGGCACGTCTTCGGATAAAGAGAGAGAATTATATATTTGCTTAAGAGAGAAAATATCCTCGTTCAAAAATACCTCGTGGTTGATTTCTAAAAATATTATATTTGATACACTCGTTGGAGTAGAATTGTCCATAAGCAAATCCATCGGAAGTTGCGCTTGTTCATGTGTAAGAGGGCGAGGAAAGCATTTGTTCGCTTTGCTAATTAATTTCGTGAAATCCTTTTTAGAATAAAAGTACAGAGTATCTGACTCAGTTAAGGTGTATAATGCGGAGAGAGAAATGGTTAATTTTGTGGGTGGTCGCATTGTTGATCCGGGACGAAAATACGCGGGTATAAATGAGTCAAGTGAAATTATCGCTGGGTCGAATATACTACCGGGTGTATCATAAATTGATTTAAATGTAAGGGGTCGATACTTTACATAGAGCTCGAACAAGATATGTATATTTGAGCCATCCTTTAAAATATCGGATATATCTTCTGAATAATCGAGCCATCCTTTAAAACATTCTATAAACGAATCCGGAATAAATAAACTACCCAATACTGCCTTTAAATCGACTTTCGGAGCCGTCGAATGTATAAGCCGCCTCGCCAATTTTGTGCGAAATTCTTCAAACATACTATAGTCATATAAACATGATGAATATAAAACAATTGACTCGTGGGGAGTCGCTGATTTTATAATCGCGTGGATATCCTTTATAGAATGTAATGGCGAGATCGATTTAAATATAAATGATATATTAGACGCGTATCCAGATAAGTTCAACGGGTCCTCAGTCCCAGACTTTAATCTGAGTATCCTGACTATACCATCGCGGTCTGCATTGGTAGCCCGCCCTTCATTAAAACGGGTTTCATATTCTTTAAAAACGGCCTTCTCCTCCTCAGAAACGACACCTACAAATATATACATTTGCGAATCGGTGCCTTGAGGGTTTGTATACAAACCCTCTAATTGCGCCTTAACTAATTGCGATGTATAGTCGAAGTTACAATGGGCCTCTGTATATGCCGGCGTGAGTTCGGTGAGTTCGGAAACTTTGTTATATATAACTTTATATATCCGACGGTCCATCTATAATATATAAATAAATTATATAAGATAAAAAATGCGCACATGTTCAACTCGATACGAATATCTGACACCTTTCTTATATTAATAGCATACTTAAAATAGGTGACCTTTAATCCCTCAACTATACAAAAAAAATATTATTCAAAAAACTATATCATTTAATATTAACATTAACCAAACATCGACTGCCCACGCCGCCCACTCCCCCGTCGTCCACCACTAGACCTGCTCCCGCTCCCAGACCCATTTGATGGCTCCGGTGATGGCGATCTGGCTGTCTCTCGCACCACCTGGGCAACATGGTCTGCGTCCGATCGCACACACTCGACCATCGGAACAATCATTCGCGTAAAATACCGATACCAAACCCAGGCGAAAATCGCAAGGGTGCTAATAATACTTGCGACCGCGGCCGCCAACAAGATGGCGTGGGTAAACAATAGACTTGTACACGTCGCGGAACCAAGGCGCCAATATGCCTGATACATACCGGAAAATCCCGTACCCACACAGTTAACCGAATAACTACTAGCTGCCCACCACGAACCGCCGAACGCGAGCAGATGCGACGCATACGACCAACCCGCGAACACCAAAACACCGGGGATAAGTGGGCCAATTGTAGCCCACGCCCCGGCACACCATAGTCCGACAGATCCAGCGGCGCTCGAAATTCCAACCCAAACACTTGTGAAAACGACGGCGGCAGCGGCAAACATCAGCTGAACGGGTAGTCCTCCTGGTTTGAAGTAGATTTCAAATATGTGATCAAATTTTATTATGAATCAAAATGAGGGATATTTAATTTATTTGTAATTTATTTGTAATTTATTTGTAATACAAATAAATAATAAAGGGATATTTAATTTAACATTTATTGGCTTCATTTAATTCATCGTACGCGGACGAGAACGCATCTCTCCACTGAAGACTTTTATATGTATGTGTGTAAGTTCTTCTCCGACATCAATGTCTCTATTCGCATAAATTTCAAATCTATCTTCATTGAAATATCGAATCATCTTGGTATTCGTTTGATTTTCTAGTCCAGTATTATAAAACGAGGCGCATCCCGATGCAAAAGCCCACGTATAATTTGGAATATTGTTAGACCAAGTAAATACGCATGGGTTGTCCAAGCCCCCAAATCCCTATTATCACTACCACTAAGTCTTCGCATCAGTCCCTTCTCGATTAGCTCTCCGGATTTTAAGTCAACATTCGCAAAAGCTGCCACTATTTTATTATTTTCTGTAGAATATGTAGATTCCTTTAACCCATTGAAGATTTTAAATGTCGTATTTAAAAATATTATATATAGAAATTATATATGGTTCAATTAACTGAAACTACTAAAATTTTGGCAATAAAATATTATAATCAAAATAAAACTATTACACAAAAAGATGTAGCACAAATTTTTAAAATAAACATAAGAACCTTTCAAAGATGGTTATACAAATATAACACTACTAAGAAAATTATACGAAAACAAAGAATAGCAATATCGTATAAAATAAAAAAAAAACATGTTATATGAATTGTTGAAAAAGAAATTTAATGATTTTACAGCCACTTCACAACATTTAGGAGAAGTTATTAGAGATAATAATATAACAAGAAAACGAACTACAAGACGTCATTATCCTAAAATGCGCTATGGTAAAAAAATTAATCTAAAGAAAGAATTGAAAGAGTTTTATTCTGTTGTTCAAAAATATTCATTACATAAAATTATATGTTTAGATGAAATATCAATCCATGCTATAATGAAACCAAATTATTCACGCTGTGAATTAGGAAAAAGATGTGTCATAAAAACAACTGATAATGTTGTGTTTATTAAATATACTGTTGTTGTTGCTATTTCATCAAAAGGAGTAATTGGTTGGAAAATATACAAAAAAGGCGGAATGACTGGTGATAGAATGGTTGAATTTATCAATGAATTTATTAAAAATAAATACAAAAATTATTTAATTATTATGGATAATGCTGGCTCTCATAGAAACAATAGTGTAAAAGAAGTTATTTTAAAAACAAAAAATTTACTTCGTTATAGTGTACCATATAGACCTAAAACTAATGCAATAGAAACGTGGTTTAGTCAATTTAAACATTATTTTATTCATGGACAAAAAATAAATTAACATATAATGCTTTAAAAAAAGTAATTAAGTCTTCAATTAATAAAATTAATAAAAAAAGCTATTATAATATTTTAGAATATGCGTATAAAGACAAAAATCCAGATAAACATATAAGTAATATATCTACACGCAGAAGACTACTAAAAGAGTATAAAATTTAATACATAAATTATAGTCCTATTGAATTATCACAATCAATATAAAAGAGGAAATTCAGCTCGCCTGAATTTCCTTGGTCGTCCAACAATTAAAATCCGTCAACAAATTCTAAACAATTACCAATATAATAAATTTCCTTAATATTTAGTTCAAATATCTTATTATCAAAATTATAATCTCTTCTACAACTGGAATAGTCAACTTTTTGTTGAGATATTTTTAATTCCATATTGTCTTCTACTCTTATATTATTTAAGTTACAACTACTTCTATTATAATGACAATATTGATCCCATAATAAAAATTGTTTTCCCCCAATACCAATATATCCAGAATTCGGCCCAATTGTTAATGTACATGTAAATATAGTACAATCTCCTTTTAGTTTCATATACTTTTTAAAAATTTTATTTATATTTAATTTTTGAATGTTAACTAAATTAGTTTTTTTGATATTACGTGGTATTTTTAATTCATTATAATTTGATATGAAATAATCATATATTAAATTGGAATAAGTTTCTGAACCAAATTCTGTTGTATGAATAACGTCTCTTATTATTTCTGGTGAATACTTCAAATTTTTATTCAAATCAATATAAAATAAATTATTCTTATCTAAATATTGTTGAATTGAAGTGTGCCATTTTAAAAAATAATTATTATAATCAAGTCTTGGATAAAATAAAAATATTAATTTACAATTTTGTTTTGAAAATTTATATACAATTGTATCTATATATTTTATAGTATTTTCATTAAAAGTTTTATATCCTGTACAGAACCAGTCTATAAAACAAATATTTGGTTTTATTTTTAATACTTCATCAATATAAATTATACCAGAATCTGATAAATGACATCCACCATAACCAAATATATGTGGTTTACATTTTAATTTTTTTGTTAAGAATGTGGCATAGCTATTTTTTTGTTGTGTAACAGATGCTCCAAAAAATGATATTATTTCTGTATTTTTAATCATATAGTATATATTATTATACGACATTTATAATCTTCAACGGGTTATAATAACTTTAGAACAATCGACCCGGCTCATTATATCATATATATAACGTATAATACAGCCGCGCAGGTGCTTTTCATATAAATTATATACACGAACGTGCGCGCCATGAAACATTTAATAAATTTTGATACATAATGTATTCGTCCTTTACTATTACAATGTTGGGTACAACTTCTAAAAAATATAACACGCGCAGTCATACGTTAAACTCATCAACCATGGTGTCCCCACGCAGTCGTACAGGTAGATTTCCTGAGCCGGTAACATTTATTGAGCACCCCACTTCGCCCATTATCAGCCCCCGCCGCGAGATTATAGATTTAACAAATCTGTCTTCAGACTCGGACGACGAGGACAGCGACGTCTTCCCTCCCACGCTCTCTGTTGTTTCTGAAAGTGATTCTAATGAAGTCTATAATACACACTCAACCACTCCGGGTGAGGTAAAAATTGAAAAGAGCGGCTATCCGTTTGTGTCGACCGTTAAAATTTCAAATGCGTCCATGGTGAATATTACGAGCACTCTTAGAGATATACAGATGTTAGCGAAGAGTAATCCTGAATCTGAAAAACTATTTGTAGCTCTTTCGTGCATTCCAATGATGTCGATACTACTATACATATTTTACCCCATAAGTTCATTTATTTTAACTGCCCCATGGTTCGCAATTTTATATATGTGGAAGACTCAATTTAAAGCTACCGAGATGTACCCCACTCACATAAAGGAAAACTAGCTAAATGTACTGGTGTAAATTGAATGATATACGATTAAATTAGTACTTCGCCGACACAAAGGCTTGAAACGGCATATTTGACTCTAATAATTCGAGACATTTTGCGGTAGTCGCAACAAGAAAAGGCAGATTTTTTTTATTTCCATAATCATACGATACTATATTGTGCCTTTGTCTTAATTACATATATGCGATAGATGTACAGACTTAAAAACGTCATTATACATAAGTATACGCATAACTAGGATGAACAAATATTTAAATCCGAAGTATATTATTCAGATTAATCCCGCGGACATCGTGGATAAACATACCATCTGTAATAATTTAAAAACAACGCAATTTGCTTCTCTTGTTAATAATTTAAACGACCGAGACTCGCGGATTGTTCAGAGAATTCTAATTGAACTCCACCTATCGGGATACACCCATGCGTTGACCTCTAAATTATATAATTATTTCCTAGACAGAGTTAATGTTTGCCAACCAGGGGCAATTTCATATGTTAACCATTTTAATGAATATTACAGCGAATATGGTGCTATGGATAGGAAAAATAGTACACAAATGAGCAATGATCAGGTTATCCGTAATTATTTTATATTTATGGGGACCTTACTTTGTAAAAGTGACAAGCGTTCTCTCCCCAAACTTCCAAAAATACATGAAAATGATTTTGATATATCAACACTTAAAAGTATTTTGATAAGTAAAAATCTTAAAAATGTACTGTCGTACGTCCTCCCCAATTATAATAAAAATATAATCGTGCCTTTTTCTGAAATAATAAATCATATTAAAATGAAGGGTCAGGTCAGTAGTATATGTTATTGGATATCCTGGCTTTTTGCGTTTGAAAAACAGTATCATAATAAAAATCTAGAATTAAAATATCGAATTATAGACGGTATTGATGAAAAACATAATCATAATTTTGTATGGATTGTATGGGATATGTTGCTAAATAATATCGAGGCCCGGAATCAAAAATATGTACGTGAATTATATGCTCGTTTCAAGACTAAATTTTCAATGGGCTCGCGCAAACAAAAGATGAAGTTATTTATTTTCGGAATTGTATTACATTTCGGATCGCATAGCGCCGCGATCGACCCCGGATTATTGGCGCTGTCTCGACGAGAATCATTACATTGTAATATTAAATATCGAAATGTATACGACGCATATACTACAAACAAAAGTATTAAAATGTAGTTATATTATAATGATACAACTTAATAGTTTATACGACAAGAGTGCCGTGAAATACATACTCCTAAATTTAGCAAGTATTCTGATATTCGGGGTAATATATTATCGTATGCATTTAAATATAGTAAAAGTAAAACGCAAACAGAAAAAACTGAATACAGAAAAATTACATACATTAAAAGCAAAACATACACGGGATTGGGAGGTTGCTAACTTAGTATATAAAATTACCAAAATTAAAACCTCGATTCCATTTGAACACAGGAATTTATTCCATTTTTTATGGTTTTCGCTCGTTACACAGACAACGATCGGATATGGTAGCGAAGCTTATCTTGAAGAGGAAACATCGTATAAAATAGCGAATGCCGCTCAAATGCTATCTATATTTTTAATTATCGGATTGACGATGTAATAGTATTTATATTTTCGCCGCGATTCGATGTAAATGACTTCTCTCCTCTAAAAAATGAATTGTAGGGGCCCGCAGTCTATGTATATAAAATTCTATATTTGTATAAATTAGTTGATATATGCGTTCAATATATTTGGGTATGGAGGATGTGTGGGCGGGGGCGATCATTTGAGAGTAAATATCTAAATTAGATTGAACATGTTTCCATATAAACAGCTCCAATAACGGTGTGTCCATCCGTACATCTTTATGTATTGTATCCGAAAGTATAGTATATACGCAGATCAACTTACTAATCCGGATGATCTCATTTAAATGTTTGGTCCAAGTGTTAAATGGATTACTATCACGAGCGCCTGCGTTATTTAATAAAAAGAGAATATGTAGAACCTTATAATTAATTATATAATCGAGATTTTTACAGAAAATCTGAACATCCAGAACGCCATTGCTCATAGGATCATATAATTCACCAAAACATGTATTATAATATTTACTACATTCATAGTTAAATACCCCCCGATATGAGATATGTTTAGCTTGTTTGAGATATATTTGAAATAGCTGCTGTAAAAGAACAGTATTATCACCCTCGAAGGTTGTATAAATGTCTACATGGCGGTACATTTTGCCAAATCCGCTATTAAAGTGAAATCCGTGCCCTCCGCAACACTCCCGGGACACCTGCAATACCTCGAGGCAATTGGATGTTCCAACTGTTTTTGATATCATCGAACTTTTATGACATTGGGTTCGATCTTCTATAAATGCCCGCTGAGCGTCCGTATAATTTAAAAGTAAAATCGCTTTAGCCAATAGTGGAAACAAGCGCTCGTGGTGTGTTGGATATGTTAATATCGGTATTTCGGTCGAGCTTGGTCCAAATTGTGTTCGGCATAATGAATATTCAAGTGTGCGCTTTAAATAATAGCGCGATATTACATTACATCCCGTTCCTAAACCAAAGCGATTTTTACTTAATTCGTTAAACATCTTCGACAGTCGGCCCCGGACGCTACTATATACGCCATCGTTGGATATTTGTGCGAACTTATCTAAAAGATTATCATAAGGTATCCGAACATGGTTGAACGAAATCTCACCATTGTCTATAGAATTCAAACCGCTCTTCTGTCCACAATCTCTAATTGTAATATTATCCATAACAAAACCAGTGTCTACAATACGGAGTTGCACTATGAATGGATGGACCCCATAGTTGATCGAGTCTATGTATAGTTGTGCGAAGACAATTGTATAATGCGCGAACACCGCACTGTGTCCGATCCAGAACTTATGTGAACTAGGGGTGGGAGAATGTATTACAAATTCGCGCGTTTCTGCTGTATATGTCGCAGTGGTCTCCAATTTAGCAATATTTGAGCCGTGGCCGATTTCAGTCATAGCAAAGCATCCGAGGATCTCCATATTGGTTGTTTTATCGCAATATTCGAGGTAATGCTTCTCAGTTCCCAATCTATAGACACTTTCACCCCATAAATTGAAATGAACTCCCATTTTAACTACAAGTTCAATATCAAGTATGTGAAGAATATTATATAAATCCAGCGCCTCTTGATAACTTTTAGATTTATAATTGAAATTGAAATGAATATGTTTTATAAAAAATACAAACTGGTCGTGTAATACCAGGCGCGCTTCGCGGGTCGGCAAATGCTGGCGATCATTTTGCAAAAAAAGATTCTGTTCAAACAATTGAATCGCCCGCAATTGAATATTTGATAATGTAGTCATAATTATTATCGTTTAGTATATATTTATACCCTTGAGACTTTAAAATGAGACAAAATATTCTCCACTTTCCAAAAAACAAGTATTTATAACTTAGAATATAAATATATGTTAAATATGAAAAGCTAGTATAAGTTTAAAATATGTTACTGATAGTCATAATTTACGAAAACTATTAATACATATGGTACTCATCGTGATAAGGCACATCGCGTTATGGACTTGTTGGCGTAGGTAGTCGGTGCCAGTTTTGGATTTTTCGAGCAACGGGTTTATGATATTTGTTAGGATATAATTTCGAAACAATATTTGAATACTCGTCATTTCGGAATGAACGTGTGCCCACTATAACTCTTATGCCACGGGGAGTCATCACCCAGGACGCGAGCATGTCCCGAGATGGTGCACAGCGGTCGGCTTCCTCGGCGATGGCTACAAATACCGCTTCTATTGGTGGGAAGCTGCCATTCTGCTCCGCAAGCTCGTGCTTCTTCTCGTCGCAGATGTGCTATCACTCGACGCGCTATCCGTCTGAGATTTCGTCCGCGCCTCCTCCGCCGCGGCGCGGTGTGCAAAGTACGCCCGCGTCGGTGGGGAGAATCCTTTCTTCTCAGTCTTGAGGGTAGACTCACTCGCGTGCCGTTGCACGTCATCTATGATATCGCCCACTATAACTCTTATACCACTGGGAGTAAGCTCATACATAGTCTCTACTTCCTCCACTTGATCAATTTTGACTCCTAATTCCCACAGAAATCCATCACTATCCTGGTAATCATCCCATCCGAAAAAAGCACCATCAACGGACGGTTGATACTTTGCTGCTTTTTGGTAAATTAGTTCCAGTAGCTGTTTGTGAGCCTCGATCTGCCATACCTTGTCTTCGGCCTTGGCGGTAAGGAAGTTGGCGTGCGCTTTTTTGGGAGCGGGTTTTTTTCGCAGTGAGCCTTTTTTCCGTACCGGCCCAGGTAGAGTCGGCTGTGCATTGTGTTTTTTCTTCTTTGGATGTTTAGCGGCTGGATTTAAGGGGCAGGTCGTCTTTGTTACTCCATGTGCCCCGCAAATGGAACATTTCCCCCCACCAATCATTAAATATTTTCTTAAGATTGCTCTCCCTTTTCTCGAATTAATTGGATGATTTTGATTTGTCTCCGGATTACAGATAACTGAATACATATACTATATATGCCGATAATAATGCACAAAGTGGGTACACACGCGCCTATTTCTTAGTAAATTCAATAACCCAATTGCCGCGTTCATTAAAGACCCTCTCTATACAAATCAGGGGTTCGAATTGCTGTATCCACTGTTTAATCATCGTTTCGTTAAATATATAGTAGTAGCGTGTAAAGACTTTATCATCGCCTTTTCGCATCCAGGGAACATAATTATCCCCAAGTACAAATTCTCGCATTTTCATATTATTTTTTCGTTCTATCTGCTCGAACGACCACATACTACAGATACCTTTCCCGCCAGGTTTTAATATACGTATCATTTCGGACATTGCTTTAACTCGGCGAACATCTGTCGCTAAATGATGAAATACTGCTATCGCAAATGCATAATCAAATGAATTCTCTTTGAATCGTAGAGCACAACAATTTTGCCGATATACGCGCAAGGTTTTTTTATTACAAATCTCTATAAACTCTTCGCATGTATCTACTCCAATTAAATCTAAATCATCGCGAATATGTAAATTTTTACCATTCCCGCACCCTATTTCAATTCCCCTTCCAGTGGGCAGTTGTTTTGCTAAAAACTGTTTTACAAAATCCCAGGTACAGAAACGTGTATCTGAAAAATGCGCAGCAATACTATCATAGACGTCATATACAAATTCTTGCTCGATTTCCATTATAATGGTGTATGGGTAAAAGTATGTAATGGCCATCCGATCAAATTATTAGAGATTTTAATTATAACACCTTCCATATAGTATAAATAATATTGTTATGTA
>TARA_B110000211_G_scaffold154281_1_pt1 | contig 11653 bp, 3 predicted proteins | sample TARA_B110000211 | Tara Oceans TARA_B110000211 (sample SAMEA4397516) | marine metagenome | biome: Polar Biome; feature: [DCM] deep chlorophyll maximum layer (ENVO:01000326); material: water (ENVO:00002006), including particulate matter (ENVO:01000060) such as... | depth 30 m
TTGATACTTTTCGCACTGCCTTTTATATTGATTAGTTTTTCACTTTACTGTATCGGCTGTTTTATTCTGAACAAAGAACAAGCGACGATCGAGAGCCTTACAGAAAAATATAATCGCTTTGTAAAAATCGATGACCTGGTAATTAGTTTGGACGGTTTTGAAAACGAGGAAAGTTGGGATGAAAGACTATAAAATTACTTAAGGAATGTTGCTGGGTGGAGACGAAATGCTCGGCTCCGCCCGACTCCATAGTTAAGGTGTAAATCCTATGTAATATATTATTTATTTCACTTTCAAATATTTATACCTATAAAAAGGTGTTATAACTGTAAAATGTCTTCTTCCGATTCTTCCTCGTCAGAGTCAGATATCTCAGAAGAAGAGTATAGTGATGACGACGAATCGTCTTCCTCCTCGGACGATTCCTCCTCGGACGATTCCGATGACGAAGGCCGCAAAAAATCATCGCGCTGGCGGCGGAAACATCGCCAACTCCGGAGAAGAGCGCAAGAAACACAGGGAGAAGTCAAAGAAAAAAAAGAGGAGAACGATGACGATGAAGAGGAGAACACAGAAGAAGTGGACGACAACATGACGACAGAAAACGAGGCAGAAGCACTTGCAAGGGAAGAAGCCCAAGCCGAGGCGGATGCACTTGCAAGGGAAGAGGCCGAAGCTGAGGCCAAAGCAGAGGAGATGAAAAGACAACAAGCGCTCCTCGCCGCAATGATGAGCGCCCTTGCACTCATCAAAATGGAGCAAAAAAGGATTCAAGGCAATATTACAAAATTAAAAAAGAATAAGCCAGAAACGGAAAATTTGATTATGGCTCCGACTTTATTGTGGTCCGGTGAAATAAATGGATTGGCCAATTTTTTGTCAGTGGACGTTATGTTAGATACTCTCATTAAAATAAAAATGGGATGTCTCAAATACAAAGACATTGTAGAAACTAAAGACATACTCACCAGAGTAGCCGGAAAATCACATCGATTCGACGACCAAGTACAAAGCATGGGAAGATTAATGACAAATGTAAAAACTCAAATTCAAGTTGAAAGAGCTATGACCATGACAGAAAAAGCTCATAAAACTGCCGAGCATGTCACATCAGAGTTGTCGGGACGTCAAACAGGCACAATGGGTTCAAATGCGATTAAACTGGCAACAAAAATTAAAGCGAAAGGAATAAAAGGAGGCCTACTTGATAAGTGTGACATCCCAATGATGCTCATAAGGGCACTGTTTGGAAAATACAAAGAGGATTGCAATCAAAAGGAAGACATAATGCTATTTTTTAAGTATCCGGATATCGAAGCATTTCAGACAATTGTAAATGCAGACAACTTTTATGGCAAAACAGGAATGACCGACCACAAAAAAAACAAACCGCTTATTGACGGGGGAGAATTCACACCGGCCACAGAAGAAATGGAATCAACACTTGAAAAGAGAAGAGTAAAAAGGCGTACAGACGACGAGACACTAAAAAGAACATTTAAAGGTGTCTTTTCGGATTTTGTAAAATCAGGAAAATCCACGTTGTCTGTCGGAAGCAACCTCTGGACAGATATCGCCAATTCAGTAACGGGACCAAGCACATACAAGAACATTGCATATTGGTTAAGGGGAGTTTTCGGTCAGAACGCCCAAAAATTGGTGACTGCATTGCCATCAGCATTACAAATGTGGGGAAGCAGTCTCAAATCAACATTATCCAGCAATATTCCATATTGCCCAACAGGAGCTCTCACAGAACGTTTGGGAATCTGGGTCAGAAAGCTCAATATCAATATCAATTACGGACCCAATTATACATATGATCACTTTGGATGTATATTTTCATTAGATTTGGAAGGTGATAGGGAACTTGAGCCTTATTATATGAAAAACGGTAAAAAAAATCATATTAAAGATCACATAGATACCGTATATGGTAATACAACAGAGGCACCGCCGACGCCCCACGGTGACCACGCAGGGCACGTCCCCTTTCAACTAAGACGTATGTACGAACGTGCAATAGACTCTGGGTTTAAACCGTCCCTTAAAATGGATTCGAAAGTCATACAAGGCGACGAACTTCTTCGACAATACTGTGAATGTTTTGCCAGTTGGAAAAAAGATATGGAAACACAAAATAAATCATTACAAGATTGGGGTAAGATGGCAAATATACAAAAAATGTCCATCATCAATCAACACCAAAAAATGCAAAATGCAAATAAAAAAAATTAGAGGAATTACTAGTAAATCATAGGAGTAGATAAACGAAAGCTAACGAATTCAGGCTTATTTCAAAAAATCAAAGGTCTACCAACAGGTTTTGCAGCTTCTAGTGCAGGTCTACCAACAGGTTTTGCAGCTTCTTTTTCTATCAGAGCCTGACTGTGCCGGTCATCTCGCTCCAGTCGCTTATTTTGTTGGGCCCTTCTTTTTTTTTGTGTGTCTGACTCCCTTTTCATCTTATCCCTGTCTCTCTTTGATTTTTCAATTCTGTCGCGATCATCCTTTTGAGCCATTTGCGCTTCTTGATTGTCCTTTAATTTATTTATTTTATTTTCGATTTCTTTCTTAAATTCTTTTTCTATAGCATCTTTTTCTTCATTTATATTTAGCCATGTTTTTCTTTGTTCTTCACGGGCGATATCATATTTAACTGAAGACCTTAGATCATTGTCCATGATTTGTTCGTCTCGCAATTCTTGGAGATTCGAAAAAGATTCCTTAAAATTTCCGTAGGTTATGTTTTCCAATAATATATGAATCTTTTTATGAGTCTCTTGTTGTTCATAAGATGCTGAACGTTTGGGCTTGCGCAGACGTGCGAGTGCGCGATGTTGACACGTGTCAATAACATTTTGAACTGTAAATTTAAACACTGGAGTTTCGACGTTTTCTAGCATTAAATTACCGACGGTTAATTTATCTCCAGTAGGGTAAAACTCTGCATAAAGTTCTTCTTTTGCTTCTTTTTCCTCTTCCTCTTCCTTATTTTTAAGAGCTTTCATTTTATTTTCGGCGGTTTCTATTCCATTTTTAATTATAGTATCATTAGTAATATTCGCATACACAGTCGATTTGATGTCCATTGCGATTGTTTTGCAATCCCGGTAATTACCAAAATTTTCAGATTCGCGCAAAAACTTCATGAACAATCCCAGACACAATTCTACCTGGGTACCTGTGCCATACTTTGTTTCGTCCGCCCCAAAGCTGTATGACCCTGACACTGGAAGCATGGGTTCGGTGGGTTCGGGCGTTATGAAATATTCCTCTCTCAACGTGTCAGTGATTGTAACCACTGCCGATTTGGGTTCAACGTCTCTGAACAAAAACTCTCTTCCAAATCTTGATGCCATACCTTGATTGCGCCGCATCATCTTTTGCATTTTATCTTGATACCCACACAAAATAACGACTAGCTTGCCATTATTATACTTTTCTTCTTCGAGCATGGCAATTAACTTTGTTTGGGCTTGGCGGCCATACTCTGAACGACCCAACTCATACGCTTCGTCAATGAGCAGAATTCCACCAAGAGCCTCCTCCATGGCTTCCTGAACGAGTTTTTGAGCTTCGCCCACAACAGTACCCTCCAAATCACTCGCAGAACGGATCGTCGTTTCGCCAGATACCAGAAGTCCAGCGTTTTTCAAGGCCTCGCCAAGCATGTTGGCAGCTTCGGTTTTACCAGTGCCCGAATTTCCATGGAATATTATATTGCTGGCTTTTGGCCATTTAGAATCGTCTTTAGGCCATATTTCTTTACAAACTTTGTATTCTTGCGTGATTGAAGTTATATAGCGTATCAGTCCATGGTCTACATTTTGTTTTATTAAATGTTCAATTGGGTCTGGATGAATACATTTTCCAAAATCAAATTTCGTTAAAACCAATTGTGAAGGCGTCCACTTCAGGAACAGCTGTTTTTTTTCTTCCAGAGTTTGGAATAATTGCAATTTATTTTTGTAGTCAGTGCCTCTTTCTTCCAATGCCATTTCTTTCAACTTTTGAAATTCCGATTTGTATGGTTTGGGATGGGCGACGCACAAATTTTGGTTGTAGTTTCTTATGTCTGTTTGAATCGCCGAGACTATTTTATTAATGTCTTCGGGAAGTTGTTTCGTCTCATCGGGAAGCGCAAGTTCTTTCGTCCCATCGGCCAAAGAAACTTTTTGAAGAAATGCTCTTAGAGCTAAAGATATTTTTTCGCCATGTTCCAAAATTTCCGTTGACTTTTTTATTTTTTGGCGAATTTTCTTCTTTTGGATTGCGGCGGTCGCAATATTTGCTTGCGACCCTCCTGCTCCGCCAGGAACCATATTAAAATAGTCCATTTTAGCCGCCTCAAGACCGTCCTCAAGACCGGCTTCGTCGTTTTTTATCTGTTGTTCTATTTCTTTGACAGCCTTTTGCCGTAATTTTACGGGCGATAATTTCATTGTCTCGTTCGCCTTTGTATTTATGTCTTGTATTTTATTTATCATCAAGCCAACATTATTTTGAATCGCTTTTATTTCTTCCTCAGCCACTACGTGATCAAAAATCCCATAATTATAGGCAGAATTGGCAGAATCATCCGATTGGTTCATTGCCAATCGGCGCAATCTTATTACAGCGTCGTGGTACAGTTTGGGGACATTATCATCCAGCATTATATGACTGATTTTGGCATCAAGCTTGTCGGTAAGATCATCCGACAAGCTTGGCATTGTTTCTCCTTCTCTTGGGAGTTTTATTTTCAACAAATGTTGTTCGTCAAACGTTGTATCGTAAAACTTTGTTAGTATCTTTTTGTATTTGCTTTTGATTTGACCGTAAAGTAAGGCTACTGGAGCCCAACGGCCTATGGTGTATTTTGATCCTAGTTTCGTGTGTCTAATAATTTTCTCCAATATTTCCTTTGAATCGCTAACCAGTTGGTTTAATGTTTTACTGTTTGTGGTTGCGAACGTCAGATATCGAGTACGTAAATCTATCCAACTGTTGATTCTTTCTTTTTCGTGATTGTTTCGTTGGTGAGCCTCGAGGGCGGCCTTTGCATTATCCCACGCTTTCTTCTTTTCTTTGGACGCTTTGTTTTTTTTGGACGCTTTATCTATTACACGCTGTAGTTTCTTTTTTGTTTCTCCTAGACTGTCTACGGCGGATTGCGTGGCATCCATTAGATTTTCTCTATATCGGCCTTGTAAAAACTCAATTTTTTTCATTTGCCATTGTGCTATTTCTGTTTGTTTTTTATCTGTTGCTATTTTTTCATCCAACATTAATTGCTTTTCATAGGCGGTGAAATATTCCATTTCCCCGAAAATTTTAATGTTGCCTCGTTCTGTAAAATATTTCTGATCTTTCGTATTCTGCAACTTTTCCCATTTGGCTTTACTTTCCAAACATCGTGTCATTGCAGATTTGACTGCTTTGTCTATAAACGTATTGACAGTGCCAGCATTTCCAAAATCTTTTGCCGGCCGTCGCTTTGCAATTTCATTAATAGCAAATTTTCGAGCATTTTCCAACAACAAAATATGGTGTTTTTTGGCCATCCCTGACATAATAGCAGTCAAACTTTCGTTGGAATAATCGTGAAATTCTACAGGGAACTTGGAATCGAAACGCCTGCCGAGGCCTGGATTTACATTTCTACACATTGCGTTCATTTCTTTGGGGTACCCCGCCATAATAACAGATCTATCAGCTCCAGGTTTCGCCTGAACTTGCTCCACAATTGTATTCAATACTTCAAGTCCGAATTGGCTTTCTGCTAATACATAAGCCTCGTCAATAAACAATACCTTCCCCATAGACGCCTTTAGGATGGCATTGGTTTTGGTTTGGGACCCTCCAACTACATTGGAAATGAAATCGGACGCGGTTTTAGAGACAAACGACGAGTCGGATAATAGATGAAGTTCCTTGATGATTTCTGCCCAAAGGATGGCTATTTCCGTCTTCCCTGTACCTGGCTTGCCTATAAAGAGTTTGTTAAGCATGATGGGTACGGTTGGAAGTCCTTTCGATTCTTGTAGCCAGTTGTACTCCGCTGAATTCACGAGTTCTTGTAAAATCAACTTTACATTGTCCATACCAATGAATTTTGGTGACTTTCCGTCCGCTGAAAATTCTGGAAATCCGTCATTTTTAATGTTATAGTTTCCAAATTTTCCTGTTTTCGGGTTCTTCATCCCGATTTTCGTCGCCATTAGAAGTTGTAATCGTTTGTTTGTCGAAGGCTGTTTTCCCACGACATCTTCAAGCATTATTTCTTTAAAATAGCCTTCCGATGATTGGACTTCAGTCGAATCAGCGCAAGCTTCGGTAGGACTAAAAACGTATTCCGACTTTATTGGAACCGCTGATACACTAAATTGGTCATTTGTTTTCTGTTCGATACGTGCTTGTCTTTTACGTGCTTGTTTTGCTTCATAATGGTTTTTTGCGTGCTCAGCACTCTCTTTGGTTTCTGAGTCACTGTCTTCCTGTGCTTGTCTTTCATCTTCTGATTCACTGTCATCCGGTGTTTTTCTTGCATCATCAATGACATTTGAGCGCTCAGCACTCTCTTTGTTTTCTGATTCACTTTCTGATTCACTGTCATCCGGTGTTTTTCTTGCATCATCAATGTCATTTGAGCGCTCAGCACTCTCTTTGTTTTCTGATTCACTGTCACCCGTCACTGCTGCAATCGAAGATGATTGTTTAATAGGTTTATTTTCTAATTTCAGGCGGGCGCCAGCAGCTTGAACCGCCGAATCGTATGATTGGTTGACTGTTGCAAAGTTTCCGAACCCTGGAAATGATTTTCGCTTCACGAGTCTTGCCACAACAATATCTGTGGTCGCGTCTTTCATATACCATCCGGGTACAAAATCCGTTGCAATACTACGACTTTTTCTCAATTTCATGTTTATGACTTCTCGAATGTCTGCATCTGACAAGTCTTCAAAAAGTACAGAAGTAGGAAAGCGCCTAGCAATACCCGGATTGAACGAAACAAGTTCTTGCTCGATGTCCTTCTTGTAACCCGCCAATATAAAGCTAATTATATCTTTATGGCGTTCACTCGCTAACAAAATGAGTGCATACACTTGGGCACCTTTCTTGTTAGAGGCTGGCTTTAGTGTGTAAGCCTCGTCAATGAATACGACGCCACCATCGTTTTGGACCATTTCCTGTATCTTTTTGTTGAGGGCGGCGGCGGGATTGTCTTTCATGAGCAATTCGGCCGCAGAAGTACTCCAAAAATTTACACCGCTGTCCGTTGCCTTTAAAAAAGACGCTATAATATTTTTTTCGTAATCTTCCCAGGCCTTTCTGCCCTCAATTACAACTCTATAATGGTTGTCATTAGTCGTCGATCTGCTTCGAGACCATGTTTTCGTTCCTTGAAAAACAGCAGTAATGGCAAGACCGGCAATACCATTATTAGAGAAGGCACCTTTCATTGCGGCGGCTGTGGAAATCATGTTGCTCATGCCTTTTTTGGCGTCGACGGCATACTGTTGAATGTCCGCGATTGTTGGAGCCGTGGCGGTGATTTTAATTTCATGATATTTATTATTTCTTAATCCGGTCGAGAATAACATTTTTGCAAAGAGTTCTTCGGCCGCTGTTGTTTTCCCAGTACCGGGATTTCCCAAAAATAAAAAGTTCAAACGAGATTTTAATTTAGGACGAGCGGACGCCGCTTCCTGGTCCATACGCAGAGCATCCTTATACAAATTTAACAGACATGACTTCATCTCAAATTGACCAACATTATCAATGATACATTGGTCCACAATTCTTATGCATTCCAAATGGTCGATGGAGTCTTTGGCGTTTTGTGTTTCCTGGATGCTTTTTAACTTTTTTATGAGTTCACCACCCACAAACTCATTCCTCTGCTTGTAAAATTCATTGACTGCACCCATGTCTGACCCCTGTTTCATCCAAAAATTATGATCGAACCATTTCCTAATTAATGACTTCATATTCCATATAAGTGCGACACCAGTGCCAACAGCCAGGATACCACCAACAACCAAGCCAGTTTTGCTTAAACGGCTGGTCAACGAGTTCGTTGATAAAGCAGCCGAACCCGCTGATAAAGTTTTCGAAGTTTTTTTCTTTATGATTTGTTTGATTCGTTCGAACTGTTCTGTCACGTCTAATGCCGTAAACAAATCTTTGATTTTATCTATTATATTGGTATCAAACAAATCAATACAATAGGCGATCATAGCCAATGCGCCCATACACAGGTATTTCTGTTCAAGCATTGTCCCGAGTACACTTTTTGTACCCAAAAGCAGATTGGTCAGCCCGTCCCAAATATTTTCCACTATATAGCGTTGCCAATCAATCGGCAACATATCCCAAACCCACTCAATTCCCACTCCAAGGGAAACTTTCCAAGACATTGGGGTCAAACTATTTGCAGGGACAAAAATGGGTGGGTTTTGTTCCATAGGATTCGTATTTGTTGCCTTGGCCAGGGTGGACTGCATAGTCATTTGCATTTGGGAGCGCATTATATGTTCCATACCAGACCTCCTATTTTCTTCGTTATCATACCCAAATCCGTATGAGCTAGCTATCATTCGCTCATTCATATTAAGACCATCTCTAACAATGACCTTTTTCATGTTTGGATTTTTGCCTTGAACAAAATCCGGAAGTACATAAACAACATGCGTTGGTCCGTTCAAATCTAAATATTGCAATGACCCAGGGTTGGTAAATGCTTCCATAATTTTTTGCATTGGATTCGAAATTTCCATGTTGACAACACTTTTTGCCGTAAAAAAATAATTTTCAAAAGCTACTTCTGCATCAATGGTCTTTTGAGTCCATTCCTCCTTTTCATTTTCAGGCGCTGTTGTAGGGGATTTAACTGGCTTGTATTTTACATCATTTTTCCAAATATCAAAAGTATACTCTTTTGGCACCCCATTCTCATTTTCGTTGTCATTGACATTTATTTTGTAGTCGACATGTACAACGTGGTCGGTATTTATTGTTTCTGTTCCATCTGTTAGTTCGAAATATTTATTTTCAATTATTTCTCCGGTTTCTTCGTCGGTTTCTTTAGACTTTAGCCACATCAATTCGCGGGTACGCCACTTTGTATACACAGCATCGAAAATCGCAAGTTTCTTCTTCAGTCGTACGGCCGTATTCTGATCTACTCTGTGATGCTTTTCGAATTTTTGCTTTAAACTTATTTTGTCAACTAAAATTTGTTTGATATTGTCGTTTGCACTGGGTGCGGTTAAGACGGAACTGTCGAAATCTTTCACCATGTCTCTTACCCATTTTAATGCATTTGGACCGTGCGTACCAAAGACAGGCATTTTTTGAGCATTTACGCCCGTTAAGACAAGTTTTTCCATTGCCAGTTTTGTCCAAACCGGATATCGTTCTAACCGGGAATCGTAATTTGGCATCTCTGTCATATTTGCTGTCCATGTTTTTTGGGCTTGCGTACCATCAGCCCATTTCCCCCAAAATTTCCAAATTTGATTGCTCATCTTCCACGTTGTTGATAAATAAATGTTTTTTTCCAAGAAAACTGTTTCTTGTTCACCGTTGTCTTTAACTATTTTTACCGAAATATCATATTTTCCTTCTTCGTTTGTGGTGATTATGACATCGCCCAGTAGTGTTTTAATCCACTTTTTCATGTTTGTTTTGAAAAGTATGTTTTTTTCATATGTTTTTTTGTTTTCTGCGGTGAATAATTCGTGACAAAGTGCATTATAAGAATTACTGATGAAATCAGAGGGTCTTTCCTCTTCCGACTTCATTATTTTACCCCATTGACATCTCCCAGTAATGAAAGCAAGATCATTCAAACCAAGTCCCATCTCTGAATCAAGTCCCATCTCTGGTATGACATATTGATTATTTTTATTGACAATTTCTAATACTAAAGAGGATGGGACAATCTCGTAAGTCTCATTTTTCAAAGGTTTGCTCAATTCATTATTTTCTTGTACCCGAAATAGTTTACGTATTAAACATAATCCATTGCTCTTCTTGTACAGTTGTGCGATATACCAACCCACACTTGCTGTTTCGAGATTTTTTGGTATCCATTTGGTTCTTCTTCTTGCTTGGTTGGAGTTCCACTCTTTTTTTGCCTTAGTACTGGCTTCACCCCAATCAGGATATGGAATACAGACCTTTGCACCCCTTGCATAGTTCCGTGCTCCTGTATAAGGATAACTTTGTAAGGACTGCATGTCCAAGCTTCGTATACTTGTCGTCAAATCGGCAAATTCAAGTCTTTTAAAATCCAACACTGCCTGGTCTACGCTATACGCTGTCATTTGTGTATGTATCTCCGCTAGTTGTCTCATTTTATCCACTGTGAGAAATTCTTTGACAACTCTCACAGAATCTTTCGCACCATTCTTTATTTTCTCTTGCAGTTGGTTTAGTAATATTTGCAGTTCCTTATCGTTCTTTTGGTTTATTTGTTGTATCAAAATTGGGATGGTTAACTCGCGATCAAAACCTTCCTTATTAATTGTTTCCATGTGTAATTTAAAGGTATTAAATTCGGCATAGCCAATTTTTTTTTCTTCCAATAATTTGTCAGCATTATTAAAACCACCAACACCTAAAACACCAACGACCGCAGCCAGACCTTTGGCCATAACATTAGATTTTGCCACTTTCAATGACGCCTCATCCTTTTTTATTTTATCCTTATGAACCTGTATTATTTTTATGATGCTTGCGATTTCAGATACAGATTCGGTCTCAATATCTTTCATTATTTCGCATCTTAATGTTTTCCATTGTCGAATAAATTTGACGCCTTCCTGTGTTGATTCCGCCTGTTTGATGTTTAGTTTAAGTTGAATATCTTTATCCGATAATTCTTTTTCGTTTTCAGACTTTCCTATTTCGACTTTTAACAATTTAATGAGTTTGTCATCGGCTTCTAAATGCCATTGACATATACCGATTACATTCATTTGATATTTTTTTGTTTCCGCTAGTATGTACTCATCGGATGTTTTGATTACTTGTGTTTTTTTTGGGTTTTGTTTTAACATTTTTGTATACTTTTCACGGAAGGTTATACTATAAAATTGTTTTATATTCAAATTGAAGACAATAGTATTTATTTAGATTTACTTTTAAAATATTTTTTACATCGGTTCTTATGAAATAACAAACCAAAATAAATGAATTCTTCTCCTTGTAGACCGACATGCAAGCATAATGATTGTAAAATCTCTATTTCTTCAATTTCTACAAATGTCTCTGAAAATGAGACATTTCTGTTTGCAAACTTGCATACATAAAAATGTGTTTTGAACATTTCAAAAGCTTTTCTCATAATAAATTTATTCTTTGCCACATTAAGGCATTTTTGCGTAATTGGTTTCCATGTCGATCGCCAAAATTCCCTAAAGTCGTTGGAAATATCGCCATTATCAATTTGATCACAGAAAGCATTTACTATGTTTTGTTGTGAGGACATTTTTTTTTTGGCTGATTTCTTTAAGTTTCGCCATAAAAACCTATATATTCCTAACAGTTATAGGTTTTTGAGTTGGAAATAAAATTTCATTATTGTAGACATAATAAAAATGGAGATAACCTGTGAGCGAGCGAAAAAATCTCAAACTTTTTTGAGATTTTTTTTTCACCAATT
>TARA_B110000211_G_scaffold39770_1_pt1 | contig 11642 bp, 12 predicted proteins | sample TARA_B110000211 | Tara Oceans TARA_B110000211 (sample SAMEA4397516) | marine metagenome | biome: Polar Biome; feature: [DCM] deep chlorophyll maximum layer (ENVO:01000326); material: water (ENVO:00002006), including particulate matter (ENVO:01000060) such as... | depth 30 m
CGGCCAAATTATCGTCGTAATAAGATCGGGCTGTAACACTAAATGGGCTTGTATAAGACTCATCCCAATCGAGTCCGGATGCCATAGATGAAAGGTCACCTACAGTCACTCCACTTCCTGCATATTGTGGGTAGAAATCTCCAACGGGCTGATCCAAATCAGTAATAAAACCATCCTTTATTGCTTTCCCTAGCAAGGCAGAGGTAATGCTTTTTGCCATCGAAAAAGAATTCGTTTGCGATTCCTTTCCATAATTTTTAGCATAATTTTCATACCAAATACTATCATTTTTTATGACCAAAAATGCGACAGTTCCGAATTTATTATTTGTTTCTGAAAGCTTCTGAGTGGGTTCCACTTTGTTGTAATCTTCATGAACGGCCCAAGGTTGGGGGTTTGAACTGGCTGGGATTCGTTCATTCTCAAACGATGGATGATCGTCAATATAAGCTGTGGTATGTCCAGTCAAATAAACGACACGAACTCCTTTTATTATGTAGTCATAGTCGGTGAGGTAGAGTAAAGCAATAATTATAGCGATAACACCTATAAACCATTTGATCATTTTTTTCATTTTATTGTTCTAAAAGAGTGATTGTTGTTTTACAGGGTTTTCATGCTCCAGAAGCCATTTTTTTCGATGTAAGCCTCCTGCATATCCGGTTAAAGAGCCATCACTCCCAATAACGCGATGGCAAGGAATAATTATTGAAATGGGATTCTTTCCATTGGCCGATGCTGCTGCACGAATCACTTTCGGATTTCCTAATTGATATGCCATTTGCTGATAGGTCATCGTTTTACCATATTGAATTTCTCGAAGTTGTTTCCAAACTTTTTTTTGAAACTCGGTTCCTTCTGGAGCTAGTTTTATGGTAAATTGGGTTCTATTTCCTTTGAAATATTCTTCAAACTGTTTTTTGGCAGTTTCAATTTCTCTTATTCCAACGCTATTTTTATCCGCGGACACCTTTTCTTTATTATGAAACTGCGCTGAGGTAAGTTCAAGTTTCGAATTAAATTGGAGTGAAATACTCCCAATTGGAGAGTCGATATAGGTCCTTAAATCGAATGCTGTCTTCATTATTGTTAACGCTTAAATTACCAGCCTACATACTTGGGAGGTTCTTGATCTTTAAGGTTGAGGTATACAATTAATTGCCCGCGATGGTGCGTCACATGATCTTGTAATAAATTAATAATCTGTAATTTACTTTTTGGTCCAGCAAAAAACGCAACGGTTTCTATAAGTTCCTCTTTAGAGGCTTTTTTGATTATTACTGCACTCGCATCGAAGGCTCTGGTTAGCAATTGAATAGTCTCATCCTTAGAGATGTTAGGATCTGTTTTTTCTCGTTTATAGGCTTTCGAAGAAAAATAAGTGACGCTTAGCCAATCTATATTCTCTTTTATATGAAGCAGCTGTTCTTTAAAGCTTCGCTGTCTTTCGGTCGGTTTAAAGTCGTAAAACTCTTCGGGCATTAGTTCGGCCACTCCAAGTAAGTAGTCCTTTGAGTTGTCCCATTTCTCCAGAAATGCCTCTTTAGGAGTCGCCTGTTGGGAAAACCCAGTTGTGAGAATGAAAAGGGCACTTAGCAGGGTAAAGTTTTTCATAATTAGATTAAAACTTGCCATCACATTTTGAAGATTTAGTTGAAACTAAATTTACGAAATTAATTTCACTACGTCTTTTGCAAAATAGCTTGCTATAATATGTGCTCCTGCTCGCTTCATAGCCGTTAACTGTTCCATCATTATAGCATCATGATCCAGCCAACCTTTTTGTGCAGCGGCTTTTAACATGGCATACTCCCCACTTACTTGGTACACAGCTACAGGAACATCCACGACATTACGTATATCTCGAACGATGTCGAGATAAGACAATCCAGGTTTTACCATGACGATATCAGCCCCTTCGTTAATATCCATCAGTGTTTCTTTTAGTGCCTCGTCACGATTGGCAAAATCCATTTGATAGGTTTGTTTGTCTTTTGGAACATCTTTAATAGCAACAGGAGCCGAATCTAAAGCATCTCGAAATGGACCATAAAAGGCAGAAGCGTATTTGGCACTATAACTCATAATCCCGGTATCGTGAAACCCCTCTTTTTCAAGCAAGCTTCGAATTTCAAAAACACGTCCGTCCATCATATCGCTAGGAGCAACAAAGTCGGCTCCGGTCTGTGCATGGGAGAGAGACATTTCAGCTAAAATGGTGTTCGTATCATCGTTGATTATTTTTCCTTCGGAAACAATCCCGTCATGACCATAAGCCGAATAGGGATCTAAGGCAACATCTGTCATAACAAGCATTCCGGGGACAGCGTTTTTAACGGTTTTAATGGCGCGTTGCATTAAACCATCTGGATTCAAGGCTTCAGTTCCCGAGTTGTCTTTTAAATTATCGGGTACTTTTACAAATAATAGCACAGACTTAAGACCTAACGCCCACAGCTCTTTTACTTCCGAGGTTAATAGATCTAAGCTATAGCGATAGTAATTTGGCATCGAAGGTATTTCGTCCTTTATCCCTTTGCCTTCTACAACAAAGATCGGTACTAAAAAATCATTCGGACTGATAATAGTTTCTCTTACGAGGCTTCTTATTGCTTCTGAGGTTCGTAATCGACGATTTCTTCTAAGTGGATACATAGGTAGTTTTTAAACCCAATTTCTGGGATGTTGTAATATATTAATTAATTTCTCTTCCTCACTTTCGGCATCAGGAATATGATTATAAACCCACTGAACATGAGGTGGTAAGCTCATTAAAATACTTTCAATTCGTCCGTCTGTTTTTAAGCCAAACAATGTTCCTTTGTCGTGAACTAGGTTAAATTCGACATAGCGTCCGCGTCTTATTTCTTGCCAAGTTCTATGAGCTTCTGAAAAAGCAAGGTCTTTTCGCTTTTCAACGATAGGGATATAGGCGTCCAGAAAACTATCGCCAACGTCAGTAACAAAATGAAACCAATCGCTCATTTGCATGGCATCAGAAACGGCCAAGCGATCGAAAAACAATCCTCCTATACCACGACCCTCCTTGCGATGTGTGTTGTAAAAGTATTCGTCGCATTGATTTTTATATTTCGGATAGAACTCTGGATTATGCGCATCACAAGCATTTTTACATACAGAATGAAAATGTTTTGCGTCTTCTTCAAATAGGTAGTACGGGGTCAAATCCTGACCCCCGCCGAACCATTGTGCGGCGATATTTCCAGATGGGTCGTAGAGTTCAAAATAACGCCAATTAGCATGGACTGTTGGAACAAATGGATTTTTTGGATGCAATACGAGACTCAAGCCACAGGCGAAGAAATCGGCATCTTCTACGCCAAAGTACGTTTGCATAGATTCGGGTAGTTTTCCATGAACTTCACTAATATTTACCCCTCCTTTTTCAAAAACATTTCCGTTTTCGATTACTCGAGTTCTTCCGCCGCCTCCTTCTTTTCGAGCCCATTCATCCTCTCTAAAAGTAGCTTTGCTATCACATTCCTCTACCTTGGCAGTAATCGTGTTCTGTAATTCTCTTATGTATGCAACGAATTGTTCTTTCATCCTTGTTACTAAATAATTGTCTTTCTTTTAACGTTAACCGCTAACATTTGCTTTATAAAACCTCATGTCCATTTGTAGAATATAAGCTTTTGATATTGAAAAGCTCGAAATGGGTAATGCTAAATACATCTTAGCAATCCATTTATTCTTTAAGAATAGGTTTCGATGCTATTTCTCTATTTTCTTTTTCAATTAGTTTCACAGTTTCTATTGTTGAAGCGGTAACAGATAGCGGTAGTGCCAGGATAATTCCGACAACCGGAATAAACAACATGCCCATAAACACAATACCATTGCCAATAGCAACACCCCGATTTCTTTTCACAAAGGCCACACTCTCTTTCACCTCAAAATGCCTTTCCAGAGTGTAATCCATATTTCCAAATCCGGCATAGTAAGATTGAACTAAAAATAATGAAATGGAAGAAAATATATTTAGAATAGGAATAAAACTTATAAGAAGTATGGGGATCGTTAGAAACAACTCCTTTCTAAGGTTGCGAAAGTTAATTCGTATTCCTCGCGACAATTGAGATAGATTGCTTGTATTGCGATGCGTATGTTTTACCCCAAGAAGATGTCGTTCAATTTTTTCGGAAACTGGACTCATAAAAGGAGCGCTTAGTGCCATTACGATATGTTTGTATATAATGAGACCAAGAGCAAGAACGAGAACCACGCCGATCACTTCACTGACGGTCCTGAAGGTTTCAGCGCCCCACTCCCACATCCATACCTGTGAAATAAAGGCTCCAATAGAATCAGACAATCCCCAGGCAGAAAAACCAATGAGGAGGGCCGTAATAAAACTAATAAGCATTGGCACACCAAAATAGCTCCAAAGGCCTAACTCACCAATGAGTTTGAAGGCTCCTCCATATGCTCTTATTCCTTTATATATATTCTTAATCATATCCATATATGGTACAAAGAGATTCGGTATTTCCTTAATACTTTACTCTAAATGAACTAAGGCGTGACCATGTCTTGCAAAATCTTCTAAATTTGTCACTTTTTCACTCTTTTTCATCATTTTTTGCAATAAAACAACGATTTCTTCCTCATTTTCGCCAAAAACGCTCAGAAATAGGTCCAATCCTACATTGTTATTATGTACATCCATCGCTTTTTCTATTTCTTCATTATTTGTCACTTTTTCGTACAAATTGGTCACTTTTTTGGCCCAAACGATCGATTTTTCTATGTTTTTGGTCTTTTTTAGTGTTTTGTGACAAATTAGGACATTCCACAATGCATGTCGAAAAGCATTGGCTTTATTGCTACGATGATGTGCTTGTCCAAAAAGTTTATCACATATAACCATCGTTCTTTTTGTGGCCCTTAAAGTGGGTCTAATTAGAAAAGGCTGATTTAAAAAGAGCAATGAGAATGGTATCAATTGCCCTATTTTTAAGCGCCTAATTCTTGCCCAAATAGTCACTTTTCTGATTTATAAGATTTTACTGCCTCAACAAAAGCAGCAGCATTCTCTACTGGAATATTAGGCAAAATACCATGCCCTAAATTTACAATGTATTTGTCTTTTCCGAAGTCGTCAATCATTTTATGCACCAATTTTTTGATCGTTGCCGGCGGACTTAATAGTCTAACAGGGTCGAAATTTCCTTGTAATGTGATTTGTCCACCAGTTAGGTAACGGGCATTTCTTGGAGAACATGTCCAATCAATGCCTAGAGCCGAAGCCCCACTTTTTGCCATGGTATCTAAAGCGAACCAACATCCTTTTCCAAAAGCGATTACGGGGATTTCATCTTTCAAGGCATCAATAATTTGTTGCATATACTGCCAGCTAAATTCTTGATAATCTGTTGGAGATAACATTCCTCCCCAACTATCAAACAGTTGCACTGCATTGACTCCTGCTTTTACCTTTTCTTTTAAATAAAGAATTGTTGTGTCGGTGATTTTTTGGAGCAAGTTGTGTGCTGCAAGAGGGTGGGTAAAACAGAATCCTTTAGCAATGTCAAAGTTTTTACTTCCCTGTCCTTGCACACAATAGCATAATATTGTCCAAGGGCTTCCTGCAAAACCAATCAATGGGATGTCGTTGTTGAGCTTTTCTTTGGTCATTTTGATGGCCTCCATCACATACCCCAATGTTTCTTCGATATTTGGAACGATTACTTCATCAACATCTTTTTGTGACCGAATAGGATTTGGTAGCCAAGGCCCAACATTGGGTTTCATCTCCACATGAATATTCATAGCCTGCGGGATCACTAGGATGTCGCAAAAAAGAATGGCAGCATCCATTCCATACCGTCGAATGGGTTGAACGGTAATCTCACTGGCAAGTTCTGGAGTCTGACACCGTGTAAAAAAATCGTACTTGGCTTTTATTTCCATAAACTCCGGCAAATAACGTCCTGCTTGTCGCATCATCCAAACCGGAGGCCGATCAACAGTTTTACCGTTTAATGCTCTTAGAAATAAATCGTTTTTTATGTTGCTCATACTATTTTTTTTTCAACTTTCGTAGGCTGATGGTATAGAAATATACAAGTGAACTAGGTCTCAATCGAGACGTCGTTTTTGGTTTTGTTGAGTGTTGAAATGGCTTTTTCAAGCACGCTTTCGATGGTTGTTTTTTCTGCTTCAAAAATGTTGGAACTGTGTTTTTTAGCTTCGGAAGACGTTGTTTTTCCGATGCAAAAAGCAGCGCTGTTTTCAATATCATTTTCCATGCAAAAACTTGTCACTCCAGTGGGGCTAAAAAATAAGATTCCTGACCATTTTTGGTCAAATTTGAACGTTTTTAGTCTAGTTTCGTATGTTTTTACCTCAAAAAGAGTGATTTTTTCATTTTTTAAAGAAGATGGAATTTCCTCTCTTCGTAAATTTCCGCAGAAAAAGTAAAAAGTGTCAGTTTTGTGTGTTTTTTTGATAAAATCAGCTAATTCTGAGGCATTTTTCATCATTTTAGCTACTTTTTGTTCATTTTTCTCCAAAATTGACTTCGTCTTTTCGCCAACACAGAAAATGGTTTCAATTGTACTAGTATTGCGATTATGGCCACTAAAAAACGCCTTTACAGCATTCTGACTTGTAAAAATTCCATAGCCAACTTTTTTTGGAGATTCAAAGTCAATAGATTTGATTTCAATCGCATTATAATCAGTGACAGAAATAGTATTATTCTGAAACATTTTCTTCTGAGAAGCGCTTAGTTTTTTGGTAGATAGAATTGTTTTCATTTTACCTCATCTTTAATCTGCTGCATCAATTTCTTTCCGCCATTTCCTAAAATTTCCAAAGCGCATTGTTTCCCTAAACTCATATAATTATCAAGGGATATGGATTTATCAACTTCTAACTTTGTTACCCCATTTGGTGAAAATAGGACCCCTTTTAAGTGAATGGTGTTGTTTTTTATAGTTGCAATAGCACCTATTGGAGCCGTACAACCTCCCTCAAGAACTCGCAGAAAGTCTCTTTCAACATAGGTGCTGATTTCTGAATTCCTGTGATTGATGCGGGATATGGCTTCAGAAGAGAAGGTGTCATTTTCTCGGGTTACAACAACCATAGCGCCTTGAGCTGGTGCTGGGACCATCCAATCAAGATCGGTATAGTGGTCTGGTAAAAGGTTTATCCTTTCTAATCCTGCCTTTGCAAAAATGGCTCCCTGCCAGTTACTTTCTTCAATTTTTCGCAAACGACTGTTTACATTTCCGCGTAGACCAACAATATAATGGTGAGGATACCTATGGAGCCACTGCGCCCGGCGCCTTAAGCTGCCAGTAGCTATAGTACAGGGGTTGTCGACGTTGAATGTTTTTTCTTTAGTGACCAAAATATCTAGGGAGGTGGCTCTTTCTAGAACTGCTTTTTGAACGATGCCGATTGGTAATGCCGTAGGCACATCTTTCATACTATGAACAGCTATATCGATAAAGCCATTTAACATAGCGTGATCTAGGGTTTTCGTGAAAATCCCCGTGATGCCTAATTCATATAAGGGAGTGTCTAAGTTTAAATCTCCTTGAGATTTTACAGCGATTAGTTCTGTTGCATGCCCCAACGCTTCAAGTTGAGTTCTCACGTTATTTGCTTGCCACAACGCTAGTTCGCTGTCGCGTGTGCCGATGCGGATAGTTTTCTTCACGATTCAGGCGTTGAGATTTGAAATACTTTTTGAATTAGATCGACACTTTCTGTGGTTGGGTGGGAGTCGTCTTTTAAATGATTCGCAAAATGTGTTGTGATTTTATGAATAATTCGATTGCTAATAATTTCGGCTTGCTCTTCGTTAAAATTGGTAATTTTCTTACGTTGAAAATTAATTTCACCCACTTTTATTTCGGCCAGCTTTACTTTAAGTGCTTTAATTGTCGGTGCAAATATTCGATTTTCAACCCAGGTGTTAAATTCTGTTTCTACTTCGCTGATAATAGCTTTGGCAAGCGGAATTTGCGAGGCTCTTTGTTCCAAGGTACTATCTGTGATAGTAGACAAATCGTCTAAATGGACAAGGGTTACCAATTCATTTTCAATGACGTTGTTTGCTACGTTTTTTGGAATTGAAAGGTCCAAAATAAGGAGCGGTCTTTTAAGGAAAAGCAACTCTTTCGATATCGTGGGTTGTTGCGCACCAGTGGCGACAATCATGACATCTGATTGGGCAATTTCGCTTTGAATGTCTGCGTAATCCTTAACGATTAAGTTAAATTTTCCAGCGATTTTCTCTGCCTTGTGCTTGGTTCGATTGATAAGCGTTATTGACTCATTTTTTGTGTGTTTGATTAAATTTTCACAGGTATTTCTTCCAATTTTACCTGTTCCAAAGAGCAAAATATTTTTTTCTGAAATATATGGGACTCGTGCCAAAATATATTGAACAGCAGCGAAACTCACGGAGGTAGCTCCACTTGAAATCATAGTTTCGTTTTTAATTCTTTTACTTGCCTGAATAACGGAATTCGCAAGTCTCTCGGTGAATGGATTTAAAAGACCAACCCCCTTTGAAATCCTAAAACTTTTTCTCAATTGACTTATGATTTCAAAATCTCCAAGTATTTGACTGTCTAAACCAGTTCCAACCGCGAAAAGATGACGAATAGCTGCCTTGTTTTGATGAACATAGGCTACTTTTTCAAATTCCTCAACAGACCCTTTTGTGTGATCACATAACAGTTTTATTATTTGGAAAGGGTGGGTAGCATTTCCATATAGTTCTGTGCGATTACATGTAGAAATAATGATTAGTGACGAAAGGCCTTCTTCCTTCGCCTTGGCCAAAACATCCATTTGTGCTGTTTCGTCTAGACTAAAATCGCCTCTAATATCAGCATCCGCCTTTTTGTAGTTAAGACCAATAGCGTAAAAGTTACTAGCGTGCGAAGAAGTTTGATTTTTACTCATAAATATACCCAAGGGTGCAAATGTAATCTCATTTTTTAGTTAAAAATAACGCTAGGCGTATCATTAGTGTCGACAATTGTTTTTTTTGCGAAAAATTGAATATTTGTCGTTGAAATCGCCTAAATTCGAATCTTTAAAGCGGCTTTATCACCTTGTTGTTTAGAATAAATCTAAATAATAAAGAAAATATCGACAGTTATTTTACGAAAAAATGTCGCTCAAAGTTTATTTTTTTTACAAGTGCGGTTATGTTGAGTTAAAACAACTTCAATTCCAACAACCCTACTTTTTAATTTGTAACGATTGTCAATTATAAAAAAGCAGCCATGGTTCCTAAAGCGCATATTTCAAAAGGAGTTTATATTGAGACCCTTATAGAAGAAGGGTTTTATACGTTGGCCTTTAACAATGAGCTAGACAACGACGTGCAGTATAATAGGGAGGTTGGATCTAATTTTGTTCAGTTCCATTTCTGCATAAAAGGTCAGGCACGTTTTAGCTTTAACGATGGAAATTACATATTACCATTGTTAGAAGATAATTCCTTACTCTTATATAACCCAGAACGAGACTTACCTCTTAACCTTACTGTAGATCCAAATTCTTGGGTTCTATCTGTTTTACTTCCCATAAAGAAGTTTCACGGCTTGTTTTCTACGGAGGCTAATTATATAACATTCTTGAGTGAAGAAAATCGAGATAGAAAGTACTATAAAGACGCAGTGATTACTCCGTCGATGGCCATTGTGCTAAATCAACTCATGAATTACAATCTTCACCCTTCCGTGAAGCCTTTATACTTTAAAGGGAAGGCCTACGAGCTATTAAGTCTCTATTTTAATCGGCCCGTTGATGCAGATACAGAGCAGTGCCCCTTTTTGATAGATGAACAGAACGTAGCGAAGATTAAAAAAGCCAAAACAATTATTATTACAAGAATGGCCGAGCCGCCAACATTAAAGGAACTCGCTGATGAAATTCAGCTTCCGCTAAACCGCCTGAAAGAGGGGTTTAAGCAAATTTATGGGGATTCTGTTTTTAGTTTTCTATTTGATTATAAAATGGAAATAGCACGTCAAATGTTAGCCACTGGATCCAATAACGTAAATGAAGTAGGACTTAAGGTGGGTTATAGTACAGCTAGTCATTTTATTGCTTCTTTCAAAAAGAAATTTGGCACAACCCCAAAGAAATATGTGATGAGCCTAACCAAGTAACTCATCAACCCCAAACTTCAGAATAATTTTAAGGATATTTGGGTTTCATTTACTTTCTAGGTGTTATTTTTGTAGTTCTTAAAAATCGCTTATGAAGAAAGGAGTTCTACTAGTTAACCTCGGTTCACCCGACAGTTCGAGTCCGAAGGATGTAAAAAGATATCTTGGGGAGTTTTTAATGGACCCTCGCGTTATTGACGTGCCAAAATGGGCGCGAATTTTACTTGTAAGGGGAATTATTTTAAATACGCGTCCAAAGCAATCAGCGGCAGCATATCAGAAAATTTGGTGGGAAGAAGGCTCCCCTTTGATTGTGCTTTCTGAAAGGTTACAGAAAAAAGTTCAGTCAAAAACGGAGGTTCCAGTAGCGTTGGCTATGCGTTATGGAAGCATGACATTAAAAAAAGGACTTCAGGAACTGGTCGACCTAGGCGTTGATGATGTTTTAGTTGTGCCTCTTTATCCGCAATTTGCAATGGCGACTACTGAGACCATAGACGTCGCAATTGATTCTTTGAAAAATGAGTTTTTCCCTCAGCTAGGTGTCACTTCACTCACCGCGTTTTATAAGAAACCAGAATACATAGAAGTACTTTCTCAAAGTATTTCAGACAAGATAAAAGACTTGGACTACGAACAATTATTGTTTAGTTACCATGGTATTCCGGAGCGACATATTCGAAAAAGTGATATTACAAAGTCACATTGTAAGATTGATGGTAGTTGCTGTGAAACAGCTTCAAAGGCACACGAATTTTGCTACCGCCACCAATGTAAAGAGACCACTAAATTAGTCGCAGAAAAGTTAGGTCTAAAAGAAGGTTCTTACTCAACCTCCTTTCAATCTCGATTGGGTTTTGATCCTTGGTTACGCCCCTATACAGATCGTACTATTGAGCGATTTGGAAAGGCAGGAGTTAAAAAAATGGCAATAGTAACGCCGGCGTTTGTAAGTGATTGCTTAGAGACATTGGAGGAAATAGCGATGGAAGGAGAAGAGATTTTTCATGAGGTTGGAGGAAAGGAGTTTACTGTAATTCCCTGCCTTAATGATCGAGATGACTGGGCAACAGTAATGACCGGTTGGATTGACGAATGGAGAATCAAAGATGTGAAAACGGCAATTGCCTAATGAAGATATCTAAAAACTCGGACGCGCTCGGAATTGAGCCCATTAGTAAGTTACTAATAAAACAGGCGGTTCCTGCGTCGATTGGGATTTTGGTAATGTCGCTTAACATGATCGTTGACACTATTTTTGTGGGACGATGGATTGGTCCGCTAGCGATTTCAGCAATAACGGTTGTAATTCCTGTTACTTTTTTTATTGGGGCTATTGGTTTGGCAATTGGTATTGGAGGAAGCTCGGTGTTATCAAGGGCTTTGGGTTCTGGGAATAATTCGAAGGCCCTTCAGGTTTTCGGGAATCAGACGACCTTAACTTTTTTAGTTTCCGGGATTTTGGCCGTGCTAGGC
>TARA_B110000211_G_scaffold221940_1_pt1 | contig 11635 bp, 13 predicted proteins | sample TARA_B110000211 | Tara Oceans TARA_B110000211 (sample SAMEA4397516) | marine metagenome | biome: Polar Biome; feature: [DCM] deep chlorophyll maximum layer (ENVO:01000326); material: water (ENVO:00002006), including particulate matter (ENVO:01000060) such as... | depth 30 m
CAGCCTGGTAGCGCGCCTGGTTTGGGACCAGGAGGTCCTAGGTTCGAATCCTAGTACCCCGACCACTTATGAAAAAAGCTAAAATATATATACCCTCAAAAACAGCCATGCAATCAGGTAGGGGTAAAATCAAAAAATGGTCTCTTGAATTTGAAACAAAGGATGGCAATAATAATACCTTAATGGGATGGGAGTTTTCAGATGATACTATGGGTGAAGTGAAATTAGAGTTTACATCAAAAGAAAAAGCCGTGAATTATGCAAAAAAAAATAATATAGAATATGTTGTAATTGAACCAAATAATAAAGAATTCATTATCAAGTCTTATGCAGATAACTTTACAAAAAATTAATTATGTGGCGTAGTTTTTTTACAGATAAAAAATGGTTACTTTGGTCTTGGGGAGGATTTCTATTTATAATACTTTCTCTTTTAGCCCAAACATACATAGATGTAAAAATTAATGAATGGTACAAAGGATTTTACGATCTTTTACAAAAAGCTACTGAAAGAGAATTATCAGAATTTTATGATGGGATTTATCTTTTTATGAAATTAGCAATTCCTTATGTAATTATCTATACAATTACTAATTATTTTACTAGATTGTGGGCATTTAGATGGCGAGAGGCGATGACTTTTTCATATATGCCGTACTGGCGTGCTGTTGATGCAAAAGTAGAAGGGGCCTCACAAAGAATACAAGAAGACGCAATGAACTTTGCAAAAATAGTAGAAAGTTTAGGACTACAAATTGTAAGAGCTATTATGTTATTAATAGCATTTATTCCAATTTTATATGGGTTGTCTGAAAACGTTGTAATTCCTTTTTTTAAAGACATATCAGGCTCACTAGTTTGGGTGTCTTTAACTGCAAGTCTCGGAGGTTTAATAATTAGTTGGATTGTTGGAATTAAATTACCAGGTTTAGAATATAACAACCAAAAAGTTGAGGCGGCTTTTAGAAAAGAACTTGTTTATGGAGAAGATGATAGAGCGAATTATGTTCAGGCGCCAACTATTTTACAATTATTTACAGGTATAAAATTTAATTATCATAAACTTTTTCTACATTACGGATATTTCGATTTATGGATAATAATGTACAACCAAGCTATGATTATTGTACCATATTTATTAATGGGACCAGGTCTTTTTACAGGTGGAATGACGTTAGGTGTTTTAATACAAACGTCTTCAGCTTTTAGAGAAGTACAGAGTAGTTTTTCCTTATTTCTACAAAATTGGACAAGAATAACCGAGTTAAGGTCTATTTATAAAAGATTAATGGAGTTTGAAACTTCGATAAATTTTAATAAAGAAAATAAAATTAATCCAGCTAGAGTATAATGGATATATACATAAAGCTCTTCGAGGTTCTTTTTCCGGTATTTTTTGTAATTGGTGTTGGATATTATTTAGGGAAAAAAGACCCTAAAATTAACACTAAATTCATCACAGATTTTGCCGGCAATATAGGTACACCTGCAATGATTTTTTATACCATAACAACAACTGGGGTAACGCTAAGTGTTTTTATTGAGTATTTTGTTTATTCAATTATTGTAATAGCTGGATTTGCATTAGTAGGATTATTTTTCTTATTTTTATTAAAAAAAGATTTAATAAGTGAATTACCACCATTAATTTTGCCTAATACCGGCAACATGGGCATACCAATTTGTCTTTTCGCTTATGGCATGGAAGGTTTGGGTGTGGCATCTGCAATCGCATCAGTTATAATTTTATTTCATTTTACTATAGGCGTCTTTCTAGCCAAGAAGGAATTTTCTTTTGAGCTTGTTTTTAAAAACGTTCCTACCTATGCAATTTTAATTTCTATTTTATTTCTATATTTAAATTTAGAGGTTCCTAAATTTATTGAAAATACTACTTTTTTATTAACCTACGCTACTATATTTTTAGTACTAATGTCTTTGGGCGTTGCTCTTACTAGACTTAAAGTTAAGTCGTGGAAGGACGCAATAATTTTGGGATTAGTTAGAGTTATAGCCGGACCTATAATCGGATTTACTGTAATAATTTATTTCAATCTTTCAGGATTTGCTGCAGGAGTTTTATTAATCCAATCATCCATGCCAAGTGCAGTTCTGACTTATTTAGTTGGTTCAATGTATTCGTCAAAAAAAGTAGTCGATACAGTATCAAGTGTAATAGTTACTTCTACTCTAATGTCTTTTATCACCATACCAATTATTGTATTTATTGCTTTAAAGTATTTTTTATAGTTTAAATGAAGAGTGAAAAATAATTTACATGTTTTTTTAGGTGCTACTGTAGCAGACGCCGCTGCACGTCCTTTGCATTGGGTTTATGACCAAAAAAAACTTAATAAATATATTAAAAAAAAAAAAGATTTTACTTTCCTTAAAAAAAATAAAAGCCCCTTTTACACTATCAAAACTGGAAATGTTTCAGGATATAACGACGTAGGGCAGGTCATGCTAGAAACTATAAACAAAGGATATTTTAATATTGAAAAAAGATTTAAGAGAAACTTAGTAAGTCACTTTGGTCCCGGTAGTCAATATTGGAAGAATTATAAAGCTAGGGCTAAATATAGAAAAATTAAAGATTGGAGAGGTATTATAAAAGGCCCATGGATTCACCAAAATATTATCGATACGCTTTTAAATATTAAGAAAAATAAAAAAATTACAGGAGGTAATAAAGTTCATGAATCAGATGGTTTTTGTGCAGCACTTCCGTTCTTTCTTTATTCTAGATCTTTCAAGAATTTAAAAAATATAATATCTTTAGTTTGTTCTTCTAAAATTAGTATTAAGTACGGTTTAGCAAAATTACAAATATTAAATTTAGCTCTAAACGGAAAAAAAAATCCCATTAACTTTTTTGTTCAAAAGTATAAAAATAATACCTACTTTAAAGAGGTAGTCATTGGTATTAAAAAGGTAAAAAGATTAAAATCAAAACCACATAATTTTGTCGTTAAAAAACTTGGTATTACTTGTAGATATCCAGGGACATTTAACAGTGCAGTTCATGCGATTATTAAAAGTAAAAACTATAAACAAGCAATTTTAACAACTATTAAAGCAGGTGGTTGTAATTGTTCTAGATCTAACTTTGTCGGATCTTATTTTGCAGCATTAGATGGTAAAAATGCTATACCTAACTCCTGGATTGCACGAACTTTTCATTCAGAAAAGATTATCAAAATTAGTAAGTAATATTTACCTATTTATTAAAGTAAATATTCAATTAATTAACTTAAATCATTGTTTATATTCATTTTTTTATTAATTTATTTATTATTAAAAATTAATTAAAACGTTAGATAAATATAGATAATCTTCAAAAAAAACTAAAAAGAGTGGGGGATTTAAAAGAAAATGCCAAAACAGTTGATTTCTTTGGTTTAAAGGCATTTAAGTAACAAAAATTTCTTAATGTTGATTTTCTTTTGTTAAAGAAATTTTGAGAAATTATTAGAGCCCTGCGGTATTAGAATATGTCATTTAAACGCCCATAGATGGCTAATTTTTTACGATATATAGATATCCACCACAACTTATCCGAGAATTTATTAAAAAAACAAATTAAAAGGGTCTATATCTTAAAAAGGACTGTTAAATAACAGTTTTAGAGCTTTATGCCTTCACTTTTAAGCAGATATTTCTTAGTTTTTATTCCACCTTTGCCAGAGTATCCCCCAAGAGTTCCGTCTGATCTAATCACTCTATGACATGGTATATTGGGTGGAAAAGGATTTTTTCCTATAGCATTAGCAACAGCACGCACAGCTAATGGACTTTTTATAGCTTTAGCAACTTCTGCATACGTTCTAGTGCTTCCTTTAGGTATTTTACTTAAATAATTCCATACTTTCAGCTGAAATTTTGTACCTTTCATTAATTTTGTACCTTTCATTATTTTAAAATCTTCTTTTTTCCCATTTTATATTCATCTTTGTTAATAAGTCCTGAATCGTAAAGTTGTTTGAGCTCTTTAAGCTGCGAAGGTATATTATCAGGTACAGTTTTTTGATTAGAACTGAGTTCAATTGTTTTATTGCATTTTTTTTGCTTCATGAGCACTGAGAGGTGATAAATTCTGTTTTCAGCTGCTATTATTGCTTTATCTGCATTGTGAAATGTTTTCGCCCAAGCAGGCCAAAACATTAACATTCTAGTCATATTTCCGCCTGTACCAGTTTTAGCAAACTCACCATCTCTTTTAAATTTTTCAGCTTCAAAAACAGCCAACTCTAATTCTTCACAATTTAAATTTTCATCACCACTTAATTTTTTTTCCGTAACGTGTGGTTTTGCGCAAGCAGCTAGAAATATAATTGAAATTATAATTGTTATAAAAATTTTCATATATTTATAAATATAACTATTGACAATAAAAATCATTTATTATATTACTAATGATAATTAAAGGTTATCAATAGTAATAAAATGAATGAACTAATAACAGATATAAAAACTCTTCAAAATCAAACATTAAATAATCTTAAAAATTCTAAAGCAAAGAATACAGTACGCGCTTATAAATCTGATTTTAAAGATTTCGCTGCATTTTGTATAAAACATGGATTCAAAAATCTACCAACTGAACCGAAGGTAGTTTCTCTATATTTAACTTTTTTATCAAGTAAAAATAATAAATTAAGCACATTAAGACGTAGACTTGTTTCGATTGGAATGATTCATAAATTTCAAGGACACTATTTAGATACGAAACATCCTATTATTATAGAAAATCTTATGGGAATAAAAAGAACAAAAGGAAGCCATCAAAGAGGAAAAAAACCTATATTAATCAGTGATTTAAAAGTAATTATTGATCAAATAGACAAAGAAAAAATAGGAGATATAAAAAAAATTAGAGACAAGGCGATTATATTAATTGGTTTTAGTGGTGGATTTAGGCGAACAGAATTAATAAATATTGATTACGAAGATATTGATTTCGTTCAAGAAGGAGTAAAAATTTACATAAAAAAATCAAAAACAGATCAGTATGGAGAAGGCATGATAAAAGGACTACCCTATTTCACAAATCAAAAATACTGTCCAGTAATTAATTTAAAAAAATGGATAAAAACTAGCAATATAAAAAATGGTCCAGTATTTAGAAGATTCAATAAGGGTTTGGCATTAAGTGACAATCGGTTAACCGATCAATCAGTAGCTTTAATAATAAAAAATTACTTAAAGTTAGGGGGAATTGATAATAAAAATTACTCTGCTCATAGTTTGAGATCGGGTTTTGCAACAGTAACAGCTGGGTCAGGAGCTAATGAAAGAAGTATTATGGCTATGACAGGTCACAAATCAACACAAATGGTAAGAAGATATATAAAAGAAGCAAATTTATTTACGAACAACGCATTAAGTAAAATAAAAATATAAATTAATTTCTAAAATTTTTATGTATAAAAAATAAATCTGAATGTAACCAATTAACCAATGTGTAATTTTTAGATACAAGAAACTTGTAAAGAGATGATTTTAATATAATAGATATATCGAGATTTTTAACTTCAAGTTTGTTAGTTGATAAGTCTAAATATTCTATAACTATTAATTTAGGTTGAGATTTAATAAAATTGAAGCCATTAAGAACTTCGAGCTCGTGGCCCTCAACATCAATACTTAATACGTCAATATTCTTATACGGAGTTAAAGAAATAATATTGTCCAAAGTGTCAGTATTTATTTTAAAAACACTTTTGGTTTTAGTTGAGTGGCTATTACTAATTTTTTTATTTAAAGTATTAATTTCAGATGAACTGTGAAAGAAATATACATCTTTGATGCCCTTTGAATCTGAAGCGGCAATATTAAAATTGTAATCATTGGAACGTGCGACATTAAAGACTTCAATGTTTTCTTTATCAAGGTCAATATTAACCCCTTCCCAACCTCTTTTGTGTAATAAATAAGTATTATTATTTTGTATTGGGTGATTACATCCTACGTCTACGTAAGTCCCTTTTGCAGTATTTCTAAAAATAAAATTAATTAAAGCATCCGCAGAACTAGTTGAATAATATTCATTTTTAAATAATTTTTTTTTATAAATAATCTGTAAATAAAAATAGATATATCTAAAAAATTTAATCATAAAAAATTTATTTTTTACAAAATAAAACTTGGTGATCAGTTTCTACCAAGGGAATAAAACCATTCTTTAGCAAAAAAGGTATGGATAAATTTGTTTTTTTACCCTTATCATCAAGTAAAACTAGAGATTTGTCATGTAATTTTTGAATTGAATTTTCAATTTCTAAAAGTTGATGCTGAGAAGATTTGATGGGATCATGTCCATCTAAAGAATCAAGATATAATAAATCAATTTTTTTTTTAAAATCTTTTAAGAATAAAGTACTATCTTGAATATGAAAAGTTACGTTTTTTTTATATTTTCTAATAAAGGATTTTGCGCTGTTTATATTTTTATATGAGACATCACAAGAATGAAGTTCTCCGTTAACAAAAGCAGCAAATTCAGCAAAAATTAATGTACTCATTCCATCTTTCCAATTAATTTTATTGAAGAAAAAGAATTTCTTTTTTCCTCTAGATGTACCAGTTTCCACAAATATTTTAAGATCCCTTTCTATGCATTTCTCAATTGTTTGTTTAAACATGTCAAAACGTATATTAATGGGATTATTATATTTATTAAGAAAAATCATAGTAATTTGATAATATTTTTTGATAATACACTAAAATCTTCTCTATGCAGATTGTGACAATTTTTAAAATGCGAGTTCCATCTGAAATAAAATGACTTCAAACGTCCCTCAAATATATCAATAAAATACCTATTTAACGATGATGCTACATGTGACGGAGCGCCGTGACAAGTAATCAATAGCTCTGATTTATTAATTAAATATTTTAAAGAAAAAAAAGTAGGTTCTATTACTAAGAAAATTTTTTTATTTTCATGTGTTAATTCGTGTAAGTTTTCAGTTATTTTATTAAGATTTTTTTTGAGATCAGTAATTATTTTACTGGTGCTTACCCCTGTAGTAACAACTATATTTTTATTTGTTTTTTTGATCATGGATTTTAAAAAATTAAATAATTCATTTATACTTGGTTCGATTTTTGTATATTCTTTAATATAACTATTAAATATCCACTTCTCGTCAAAATGAAATAAAATAAAATTTTTTTTCTTTAAACAATTAAAATCTGAAATATCAGTATTTAATACTTCTTTGTCAAAAATATTAAAGTCATTTGTATTTAAATTAAAATTTATTTTATTTAAGAAATATTTAATTTCATCAATTTTATTTTCTGCATCCAATGAATAAATAATAGAAGTAAAAACATTTTTAAATATCTTTTTGTAAATTTTTTTAGTTGTAATCAAAAACTTAAATTTTGATTTCAATAATAGACTGAAATAAATTGATCTTTTTTTCCCGTCTAATGCTCCAATTAAATAATATTTATTATTTCTAATTGACAAAAAAAACTTAAGTTTATTTAATATATTGCTTGGATAGTTTATTACTTTGTCGACAAAACTTAGTGTTTTAATGTATTCGTAATTTTTTTCGGAAGCTATTATTGTTATATGAGAGTTTGGATCATTTCTTTTTATAGCTTTAAACAATATAGAGCTAACTAAAAAATCACCAATTCTATCTGTTCTAAAAAAAATATATTTATTCATTAACTGTATTATTTTTTTTCCCACATATATTTATTTTTGCTGTCAATTCCAAAAGTTTTTTCTATAATATAATTGGCCACCAAAGAAGAATTAAAATATTTAAGATATTTAATCTTTCCATTTCTTGCAATTTTTTTTCTAATGTGTTCATTATTAGCTATCTTTATAATTTTTTCAGATAAATCGTTAATATTTTTATAAAAAACCATTTCATTATCATTAAAGAAATCTCTAAATAAAGTTTTTTCATCAACAAGGGTAACCAAACCGTTACCTATAATTTGAGTGATTCTATCGCTACTATAATATTTTATTGGTTCACCACGGCTTAAATTTAAACCCATTTTAGAGTTGGCTATTGTTTGAAAATAGTGATCAGCCCAAATAGGCTGCACATTATTAAAACCGTAAACATCAAATTTAACATTTTTTGTCATCTCTTTTAACCTATTAATAAATATTGCTCTCTCATCAAATTTACCAGATTTTAAAACACCTCGATGTACTCCGTGACTTAATGCAAAAAACACATCCATATTACAATTCTTTTCGTAGTTGTTTAAAGTTTCAATAGATGGATCTGCTGGATTAGGTATGAAATAATTATTTGATTTGCTAGGTAAGAAATCAAGCACTTTTGGGGATGTGGTTATAAAATTTGCTTCACTATGATCTATCTTATCTAAAATTCTTTTTTTATTTCTTTCATAGTCTGGTCCAAGCTTGTTTAATGGGTCCAAAAACCACTGACTAACTTTTAGATTTGGATAATCGTCTTTTAATTCTCCGAGTGAATTAGCTGATATAAGATCGGCATGACCTAAAACCAGTAAATCAGGTTTATAATTATAGCAAGTTTTTTTTAATTTATCGTTAAGTGTTTTAGAACCATTAATATCTTTATAATTTTTATAATATTTTTGAATATCTCTATCACTTATTTCAAGAATTGAATGCCCCTCTCTTATGAACCCATTATTAATTCTTCTACCAGTATTAAAATATAATCTTCCATCATGTCTTTCATTAAAGTTAGTGACATGAAGAATACGTAATTTTTTATTCTTTTTTTTTGTAAAGAAAATTTTGAATGGTTGAAGCTTGTTATCTCTATAGTTATCAATAGTTCTTGAAACGAAATTATGCGTTAAATAAAAGTTTTTGTTAGATAGTTTCTGAAGATTGACTCTTTTTTTTTTGTTTCTTATTAACAAAGAAATATTTTTATATAAATTTTCAACTGATAATTCATCAAGAATTATGCCGTTTGTAACTGTTTCGGGTAAACCGCCTCTGTTGCTTATTATAACAGCACATCCATTCGAAGATGCTTCTAAACTAGTTCTTCCAAATGGTTCTTCCCATCTAGAACAGACTACAGCAATACTTGTTTTTTTGTAATAATCTAAAACTTTGTTGTGTGGTAAAAATCCTAATTTAGCTAGTTTGGGATGATTAAAAATAATTTTATCTCTTTGTTCATCACCAATTACAACTGCTTTCCAGTCTTTATAATTATTCAGGATCTTGATAATTGTTTTGCCAAAAATATCATATCCTTTTGATTTATTTAATTTTCCTACAAATGTTATTAATTTTTCTTTTTTATTAAAATTAATACTTTGTTTTTTTGCAGACTGAAATACAACTAATAATTTTTCACTATTAATAAAATTTCCGTGCAACCCTTCAAGAAACCTTTTTTTAGACCAATAACTATTAAAAATAATTTTATAACAATTCTCTAATAAATATTTTCTATCAGATATACTTTTCGATCCAGTCATTGTAAGTGGATCGTTATGAAAATATAGCGTAAAAGTTCTTTTACTCAAGTTGTTAATTAATAATTTTAAGTAATTTGGACGATTATGTATTTCTATTAAATCGGACGGATTATTTTTTTCTATATTTAAAAATTCCTTTACATATTTTTCACTTCTGCTAGATAATATTTTCTTTTTTAAAGGAATATTTAAATAATTTAGTTTAAAAAGAACTTTTAGATCTGTATTTCCATACACTGTTATGTCTTTTTTATACTTACTTAGCTTTGTGGTTTCGTTAATAAACAACGAAACAGCGCCTGGATATATAGGTGAAAAATTTTCTTTATAGGGAAGTAAAATTGAAATTTTCATTTAAAATGATCTTTTATATAATTTCTTAATTTTCTGTTTTTTTTTATGTAGTTTTCCCTTGAAATTGCTTGTGCTTTTGACTGTAATACTTCCTTGTATATCAGTTTCCACTTTCTACCTCTAGTAAATTTTGCTCCTTTACCGGAATTATGTAATTTAACCCTTTTTTCGACATTGTTTGTGTACCCTACGTATGTAATCTTTTTTTTACTTTTCGTAAGTAGCATGTATATATAAAATTTCATTTTTGTTAGATAAAATTAAATTATTATTTAATAAAAAATTACACAAAATTAAAATTATTTAATATTAATAATGAATACCAAAATGAACATACTTTATATTTAAATAATCCTTAATCGCCATTGAACCACCTTCTCTTCCATATCCTGTTTGTTTGATTCCTCCGAATGGAGCTTCTGCCACAGCCACTACAGGCGTATTCAGCGCTACTGTACCAGTTTCAATTAGTTCAGAAGCTTTATTAGCACGTTCTAAATTGTTTGTATAAATATAGCTTGCTAGACCTAAATCGTTATTATTTGCTCTTTCCATTACTTCGTCAAAATCTTTGAAAGTCAAGAGTGGCACTAGTGGGCCGAAAGGTTCTTCTTTCATTATGGTAAAATTATCTTTTACATCATCAAAAATTGTTGGCTCATAATAATAACCTTTATTAAACGCAGAAGGCTTCTTTCCGCCACACAACACTTTTGCACCCTCTTTTTTAGTTTTTTCAACTAGCAATTCAAGTTCTTCAAGTCTTTTTTTTGTCGTTAAAGGACCAAGTACAGTGTCACTAAACATTCCATTTCCAATTTTTAATTTTCTTGTTTTTTCTACTAGTTTTTTTGTAAATTCATCTTTCTTACTTTCATGTATATAGAAGCGATTTGGTGATATACATACTTGACCATTGTTTCTAAATTTTGCTGCTATAGCCATATCAGTTACTTTATCAATATCAACATCGTCAAACACGATAAACGGTGAATGTCCGCTAAGTTCCATTGTAACACGCTGAACTTTATCTGCTGCTTGTTTTAAAATTAATTTTCCAACTCGTGTTGATCCTGTAATTGAAATTTTTTTTATTGTGTCAGATGATATTAGTTCTGAAGCAATGGAAGGCGGGTCACCAGATAATAAGTTTATTACTCCTGGCGGCACCCCTGCTTCTTTACAAATATCTACAATTTCCATTACACTACCAGGTGTAATTACATCAGGCTTAACAATAACAGAACAACCAGCGGCTAAAGCAGTTGATATTTTCCGTGAAGCTAAAACTATAGGAAAATTCCAAGGCACAAAGGCCGCTACAACACCAACTGGTTGATAATAAACATGAATTCTTGTATTTGGAAATCTGCTTTGATTTATTTCCCCATAAATACGTTTTGTTTCTTCAGAATTCCATTCAAAAATATCAGCTGCGCCGTTTATTTCACCCGGACCTTCAGACAAGGGTTTACCTACTTCTAAAGTCATCCATTTTGACAATATATCAATTTTTTTTCTAATTAATTCCGAAATTTTTCTAAGTACTTTAGCTCTTTCCCAAGGTGATGTATTTTTCCAAATTTTTAAACCTTTTGCTGCTGAGATTATAGCTCTTTGTATATCTTCACTGTTTGCCTTTGAAGCTTTACCGACAATTTCTTCATTAGCAGGATTAATAACATCATATGTTTCACCACTAGAAGACTTTTGCCATTTACCGTCTATAAATTGACCGAACTTTTCATACATAATAAATCACTATGGCGGTCCCAAGGGGAATCGAACCCCTCTTTGTTGGATGAAA
>TARA_B110000211_G_scaffold234093_1_pt1 | contig 11623 bp, 15 predicted proteins | sample TARA_B110000211 | Tara Oceans TARA_B110000211 (sample SAMEA4397516) | marine metagenome | biome: Polar Biome; feature: [DCM] deep chlorophyll maximum layer (ENVO:01000326); material: water (ENVO:00002006), including particulate matter (ENVO:01000060) such as... | depth 30 m
ATGAGCCTGACGAGCTACCAGACTGCTCCACCCCGCGATAAATTAAACTTTTTTTAAATTCACTGCCTGTAATTTTTCTTTGTCTTCTTTAATTTCAAATTCAATTTTTTGTTCTTCTTTAAGCACTCGTAATTTAGAACTTTCAAGAGAAGAAATATGCAAAAAAATATCTCTTTCTGTTTTGTCTTCAGTTATAAAACCATACCCTTTTTTTGAATTGAACCATTTTACTTTACCCTTCGGCATACTTCACCTGTTAATTTGAGTCGAATTACAATCTATTTTTTAATTTTTGAAGTTTTTTAACTCTTTTGATATTCTCAGTTTTAATTCTTTTTTTTCTTTCTGAAGGCTTTTCATAAATACTTTTCATTTTTATGATTTTAAAGAAACCTTCTCTTTGAAGTTTTCTTTTTAGCACCCTTAAGGCTTGTTCAATATTGTTGTCTTTTACTTCTATTTTAATAAAAACCTCCTGTTGAATTTAGGTCGGTAAGTAACATCTCAATGATGAATTGTCCAGAATGAATTAAATAAGTTTTTTTATAGTTTTTTTTAAAAATTGCCTATATTTGGCTTTTTATTGTTCTTCATTATTTTCTTTAGTTTCTTTTAAGTTTTTCAATTTTTTTTCCTCTCGAATTTTTGCTTTTTTCTCTCTTTCAACTCTTCTTTTTGCTTTAGCTAAAGAGTTTTCAAAAACTTCTTGGGTACATAGCGAAAGTATTACAGGGTCTCTAGGTTTTAGGCTAGAAAAATTCCAATAACTTCTTTTTCTTATAAGCGAAACTGTTCCTTTTGTGCTGCCTACTAATTTAGAGATTTGACCATCAGTGAGTTCGGAATAGTTTTTACACAACCAAAGTATTGCATCGGGTCTGTCTTGCCTTTTTGACAACGGTGTATATTTTGGTTTTTTTCTCTCTTTAACCTGAACATCCTCACTTTTTTGATTCAAGTTTAAATTTTTTTCTGGGTCTTTAGAACAAACGTCGATTTCTTCCCTAGATAATTGCCCGGCTAAAATTGGATTATAAGCTTTAATTCCTTTAGCCACATCTCCATCTGCAATACCTTTAATTTCTAATTCATGTAATTTACAGAAATTAGCAATCTGCTTAAAAGTCAATGTTGTATTTTCTACTAGCCAAACAGCAGTAGCTTTTGGCATAAATGGTGCTTCAGACATAATATTATTTCTTGCTTCTTAAGTCCCCAAATTTTTTAATATATTTACTCACTCTTCCTTTATCTAAAATTTTTTGAGTACCGCCTGTCCAGGCAGAATGAGATTTTGGATCTATATCAAGTTTTAAAACATCGTTTTCTTTACCCCAAGTAGATCTAGTTTCAAATTCACTTCCATCAGTCATTACAACTTTGATTTTGTGATAATCTGGATGTATTTTCTTTTTCATGATCGGTGTTTTATATTATAAAACTAACTTACTCAATATTTTTTTTTGCAACACAATCTGTCAACTCTTGATGAATATTTGAATTAGAAGCAATTATATTCTTTTTTACTGGGTTTTTATCACTGTCACCTAAAAAACCTATAAAGCCTCCAGATTCTTTTAAAATTATAATACCAGCTGCAATATCCCAGTAATTCAGTTCCCATTGCCAGTACCCATCAAATCTTCCACATGCTACGTTTGCAATATCTAAGGCAGCACTTCCAAATTTTCTGATTGGAGCATTTACTGTTTTTGAAATCTTAATATACTCATCAAATATAGCATCTTTATTTTTGCTATCAAATTTTGGACCTCCAGTGACTAGCAGTGAGTCTTTTAAATTTTTTTTATTTGAAACTCGAATTCTTGAATTATTTAAAAAAGCACCAGAACCTTTTTCTGCAAAAAACATTTCATCTTTAATAGGATCAAATATTACACCACAAATCATTTCACCTTTTTCTTCATAACCAATTGAAATAGCAAAATGAGGGATGCCATTTAAAAAATTCATTGTTCCATCGATAGGATCTATAATCCATCTATTATCTTGATTGACTTTATTTATTTCACCAGCTTCTTCACTTAAAATTCCATGATTAGGATGCGCTTTCATAATTTCTTCTATAATAATTTTTTCAGAGCGTTTATCGGCAGCAGAAACAAAATCTCCGGGACCTTTTGTAGAAACTTGAAGTTTTTCTATTTCACCAAAATCTCTTATCAAAGACTTAGAAGCCCTCATACAGGCCTTATTAATTATATTCATCTTAGGTGAATTTAGTCTCATTAATTTACTTTCTTTACGTATTCTAAAGTTCTTGTATCTATGATTACTTTTTCGCCGGACTCTATAAATGGAGGTACAGTAATATTTATCCCATTTTCTAAAGTAGCAGGTTTATAAGACGATGCTGCTGTCTGGCCTTTGATGGCTGCATCAGTTGTTTCAACAATACATTCAATATTATTTGGCAAGTCAATCGATATGGCTTTTTCTTCCATAAAAGTAATTGTAACTTCAAGATTTTCCTTTAACAACTTATACTTATTTTCTGTTAATGACTTAGTAACTGAAACCTGTTCAAAAGTTACATTGTCCATGAAATGACAATTATTTTCATCTAAATATAAGAAATTAAACTTTTTTTCTTCAAGCTCAGCTTTTTCTACATTTTCACTTGACCGGAATCTTTCATTTAATTTAGTTCCTTTTGTGATGCTTTTTAATTCAACCTGATTAAAAGCTCCACCTTTTCCAGGTTTAACGTGTTGAGTTTTTAGAACTTTCCAATAATCATTTTTGTGATCAATTATATTTCCTGGTTTAATTTCTATAGCTGTAATTTTCATTCAAACTTTTTAATTGCCGTATGGGGCTTAAGAACAGGGTTATCCCAAATAAAACTTGATATTGCAATATAATTTGCACCACTATTAATTATTTTTTTATAATTTTTATCAGTAATTCCACCTATTGCAACTATTGGCATTTGAATATTTATTTTAGCCCATTTTAAAACTTTTAAATCTGCCTTTATTGCCTTTGGTTTTAATTTTGAATTGTAGAAAGAGCCAAAAGCAACATATTTTGCTTTATTCTTTATTGCTATTTGCGCGAGCTTTTTAGAATTATGGCAGGTAACACCAATAATTTTATTTTTAAAATATTTATTAACTTCTATTATACTTTCATCCGATTGGCCTAAATGACACCCATCTGCTTTTATTTTTTTTGCAACTTTAGCATTATCATTAATTATTAACTTAACATTATATTTTTTAGTTATTTTTGCTATTTTTTTTGCAATACGAATAAGATTATCATTAGAAGTTTTTTTAATCCTCAATTGAAAAAATTTTACATTGTTATGTTCTAGAACTTTTTTTAAATCCTTATAAAAACTTTTATAAATTTTATTAGGTGAGATTAAATAAACTAATCTTTTCAAATTATTTAAGCCGTAGCTTCTTTTTCTAATGTTTCAGACCACTCTCCTTTAGATGAAAGTCCATTCATTTTAGCTCTATGAGCAAAAGCGTCTTGAATTTTTTTCGTATCGTTTTGATCTGTTCCAAATGCTTTCAAAGCACTTGCTTGTAAGCCTCTTCCGTAAGAAAAAGTAATTAAAAATTTTGTATCATTAATTTTATTTATCTCATTAAGGTTTTTACTTGATTCTATTTCTGATTGCCCTCCAGATAAAAAAGCAATACCGGAAACTTCACTAGGAACATTTTTTTTTAAACAATCTAAAGTTTTTTTTGCAATTTCCTCTGAACTAGATTTCTGTTGACATTTTGATCCTGGAATAATCATATTGGGCTTTAAAATAGTTCCTTTTAGGTCTACTTTTTGTAAGTATAATTCGTTGTAACATTCGTTTAAGACATTGGTTGTGACCTGATAGCATTTATCAATATTGTGTGACCCATCCATTAATACTTCCGGCTCAACTATTGGAACCATTTTAGCTTCTTGAACTAAAGCTGCATATCGTGCAAGAGCATGGGCATTAGATTTTATAGATTGAGATGAAGGATAATTGTCACCAATATGATAAACAGCTCTCCATTTTGTAAACTTTGCACCAAGTTCGTAATATTCTTTTAATCTTTCTCTTAAGCCATCTAAACCTTCAGTAATAGTTTCATCAAGTGAATTAGCAAAAGGCTTAGCTCCTTTGTCAACTTTAATTCCAGGCAATGAATTATTTTTTAATATTAGTTCAGGAACAGTCATACCAAATGAAGTTTTTTGCTTGATTGTTTCATCAAAAAGAATAACCCCCCCAATATAAGCTTTCATTGCTTCGGAATTGAAAAGACTTTGTCTAAATTTTATTCTGTTTTGCTCTGTATTTTCTACATTAATACCCTGGAATCTCTTTGCTATAGTGCCCGTACTTTCATCTGCAGCCAGGATTCCTTTACCACGTGAGCATACTTTTTTTGCAATCTCTTCTAAAGTCATAAAATAGTATTTATTTTAAAACACTAAGGCCAGGCAAGTCTTTTCCTTCTAGGTATTCTAAAAAAGCTCCTCCAGCTGTTGATAAGTGAGTAAATGACAACTCTTTTTCCATCTTATTTATTGCAGAAATCGTGTCACCTCCACCGATTATTGATGTTAGAGATTTATTGATTGTATTTTCTGAAATCTTTCTCGCTATGGATTCAGTCCCTAAAGCAAATTCTTTATTTTCAAAATAACCTGCAGGTCCGTTCCACAAAACTGTATTAGAAGTATCAATAATTTTTTCAATTTTTTTGACTGTTTCAGGTCCAATATCCAAAATTATCTCTTCTTCATTAACTTCATTTTGATTTTTTAATTTTTTATAACCATTGAAGCTAGTAGAAACACTACAATCAGAGGGTATTATTAATTTACAATTATTTTTTTTTGCTTCTTCGTACACTTTATCAATTATTTTTTCAGAATTTTTTTCTATTAGAGATTTACCTATATTAAAACCCAGGTGAGCTAAAAAATTATTGGCCATAGCCCCAACAATTACAACATTATTTACTTTTTTTATCAAATTTGAAATTACACTTATTTTAGTTGAAATTTTTGAACCTCCAATAATACACGTGACAGGTTCCTTTTTATTTTTGATTATCAATTCTATTGCTTCAATTTCTTTTCTTAACAAAGGCCCCGCATAAGACTCACTCATGAACTCAGTGATTTTATGTATAGAGGCTTGTTTTCTATGAGAGCAAGAAAAAGCATCATTTATATAGACTTGGCCCAAAGCAGCAAGCTTCAGAGCGAAAGTTTCATCATTGTCTATTTCACCTTTAAAAAATCTAATGTTATCTAATAAAAGTATTTCACCTTCTTTTAAGTATGAGCTTTTATTTTTAGTCTCAGCATTAATATCCCCAGTAAAAAAATAAACATTATTTCCAATCTTTTCCTTAAAGTATTTATATATTGGTATTAAAGATAGATCAGGATCTCTTAAACCTTTGGGTCTACCAAGGTGGGACAAAATAATAATTTTAGCTTTTTTTTTAATCAACTCTTTCAGAAAAGGTAACACCAAAGAAATCCTAGTGTCGTCTTGAATTTTTTTCTCTTTTATAGGTACGTTTAAGTCAAGCCTTATAATTACTGTTTTATTCTCAATATTAAGGTTATTAGGAAAATATTTTATTCCAGCCATTATAAATTTTAAAATTATCCTTTAATCATTTTCTGAACTAATGTTACTATTTTGCTGCTAGTTAAATTAAAGTGATCATACACTTCTTTATAAGGAGCGCTTTCACCAAAATTATTTATTCCTACAGAGGCGCCATTTTTGCCTAAATATTTATTCCAACAACTAATACTTCCAGCTTCTATAGTTACAATAATTGAATTTTCATCTAGAATTTCTTTTTTGTATTTTTCTGGTTGCTTATCAAACAGTTCTTGGCATGGCATAGATACAACTTTTGAATCTATATTATTTACTTTTAATAGTTTTTGTGTTTCTAAAGCTAATTCTACCTCAGAACCTGAAGCAACTAAGGTTACATTGTTATCATGAGACGTAACATTAATTTGATAAGCTCCAAGTGCCGTCTTGTTTTCTTTTGGGAAACTTGGATTTATGTAAGGAAGTTTTTGTCTTGATAAAGCAATAGCACTAGGAGTATTTTTACTCTTTAAGGCTAATTCCCAGCATTCAAGAGTTTCATTTATATCTGCTGGGCGGAAAACATTTAAATTAGGTATAGCTCTTAATCCAGATAGTTGCTCTATTGGCTGATGTGTTGGCCCATCTTCTCCAAGACCTATAGAGTCGTGAGAAAAAATATAAATTACTTTTAATCCCATTAAAGCTGACAGTCTTATTGAAGGTTTGCAATAATCCGAAAAAATTAAAAAAGTACCTCCAAAAGGTATTAGCCCATTGTACAAAGCTAAGCCATTCATAGATGCGGCCATTCCATGTTCTCTAACACCATAGTGAATGTAATTACCATTAAAATTTTTTGATGAAATAATTTTTGAATTTTCAGTTTTGGTATTATTTGATCCACTTAAATCTGCTGAGCCACCAATTAATTCTGGAAGATTGTTTGTTAAACTTTCTATTACTAAAGAAGAACATTGCCTTGTCGCCATACTTGGCTTGGTTTCAAAATATTTATTTTTTTCATTAGCAATTATTTTTGAGACCTCATCTAAATTACTATTATTAAGAATTTTTTCTAATTCTATTTTTTTTTCACTATTTTTTTTATTTAGAAGGTCGTTCCATTCTTGCTCTAAATCAAAACCTTTTTTTCCTATCTCCCGCCATTCGTTTAAAATGTTTTCTGGAATTTCAAAAGGAATATTTTTCCATTTCAGTTTTTTTCTTACCAATTTAATCTCATCTTCTCCAAGTGGAGAGCCGTGAGAAGAGGCTTTGCCAGATTTATTTGGTGAACCAAAGCCAATAACTGTCTTACAAGATATTATACTAGGTTGATTTGATTTCGATGTTTTTTTAATTGCATTAGAAATTTGTTTTTCATTATGTCCGTCAATTTCTTGGAAATGCCATCCATAAGATTCAAATCTTTTTTTGTAATTATCTGAAACACTTAAAGAAGTTGACCCATCAATTGAAATTTTATTATTGTCGAAAAAAACAACAAGATTCTTTAATTTTAGATGCCCAGCTAAACTCATTGCTTCGTGACTAATCCCTTCCATTAGATCACCATCGCTAGCAATTACATATGTTTTGTGATTAATGAAATTAGAGCCAAATTTTTTTTTAAATATTTCCTCTCCAATTGCCATGCCCACTGAGTTTCCCAGTCCTTGGCCCAATGGACCAGTAGTTGTCTCTATACCGGTTCCTTTTTTATATTCAGGATGACCAGCACATATAGAGTTCAGTTTTCTAAAATTTTTTATGTCATCCATCGAAATACTTTTATAACCAGTCAAGTAAAGCAATGAATACAAAAGCATGGAACCATGTCCTGCGGACAAAATAAATCTATCTCTGTTAATCCAGTTCGGGTTTTTTGGATTAAACCTCAGGTGGTATTTAAATAAAACAGTTGCAACGTCGGCCATTCCCATGGGCATACCAGGGTGGCCCGATTTTGCTTTTTGAACGGCGTCAATAGATAAAAATCTAATTGCGTTTGATAATTGGTTTAAATTTGTGCTCACTATTTGATAACCTATATAGACTTAAAGTCTCTATATCAATATTATGATATAAAATAATTAAAATGAGCAATTTTGAAAACAAAGAAAAAAATTTAAACAAACTCTTAGATAAATTGGGTAATTTATCTCTTAGTTATTCACATTCATCATATGATAGTGAAAAAATAAAAACAGAAAAAAATCAATTAGAAAGTGAAAAAAAGAGAATAGAAAAGAAACATGAGGAATTATTAAGAGAACACCAATATTTAAAAAATAGGTTGATTAAACTTCAAGCAGAGTTAAATAAGAAATCAGAAATTGAAAAAAAATTCAATGAAAATATAGATGAACTGAGTCAAGAAACAGAAAACTTAGTAGATGAAATTGAAAAATGGCAAACGTAAATATAAAATTCAACAACAAAGACTATTTACTCTCTTGTGATGAAGGACAAGAGGAATCGTTAAAGAAATTAACTTCTTTTTTAGATAAAAAATATAGAGAGCTTAAGGACAAGCTTGGAAATATTGGCGAGAACAAGCTTTTATTAATAACCACAATAGAACTAATTGATGAGTATTTTGATTTAAAACAACGTGTTAACTTACAAAAAGAAAAATTAGACGATCTTTCTAAGAAATTTATAGAATTAAAATCTTTAGCTATTAATTACAAAGACATTAAAAGCAAAGAGATTGATAATTTAAATATTAAAATTGATACTTTTAAAAAAGCAGTTGAGGACAGCAACGGTATTTATGAATCTATGCTAGACAGGACAACACAATCCTTAGAGAAAATTATTAAAAATACTGGATCTAAAGAAAAAGTTCAGTAAATGTTAACAAAAGATAAGATTAGAAAAAAATATTTTAAATTAAGAAAAAAAAATTACTACGAAGTTTCAGAACAATATTTTATACCTATATTAAAGCTATTTAAAAATTTATTTAATAAAAATGTAAATTTTTCTTTTTATTATCCTGCAAACTATGAAGTTAATACTTTAAAGCTTTTAAGATCAATAAATAAAAAAAAAAATTTTATTTTATCACTACCAGTAATATCAAAAAAAAATGATATGAAATTTTATAAATGGAATTATTTAGAAACTTTAAAAGTAAATAAATATGGAATGCTGGAACCTTTAACTTTAAAAAATCAAATAATTCCAGATATAATTCTTGTTCCATTGATTGCATTTGATTCAAATAATCACAGACTAGGTTATGGAAAAGGTTATTACGATAAATTTTTAAACAAATATTTAAAGAAAAATAAAAACATTTTAACTATAGGTGTTGCTTTTTTATTTCAAAAATATGATAAACTTCCTACATCTAAATACGATGTTAAATTAAAATACATATTAACAGAAAATGGTTTGCAATAATTATGAATATAATGATTTTAGGCGATATCGTAGGAGCACCTGGCAGAGATGTGTTAAGACGAAAAATTAACGGAATAATCAAAGATAAAAAAATAGATTTTTTAATAGTAAATGGAGAAAATGCTGCAGATGATGGAAAAGGAGTTACTAAAGAAATTGTTAAAGAGTTTTATGAGTTAGGTGTAGATGTAGTTACATCAGGTAATCATATCTGGGACAAACCTGAAATTGTAAATTATATTTCAGATGAAAATAGATTGCTTCGTCCCGCTAATTTAGCAGATGGTTCTCCTGGAAAAGGTTATGAGGTGTATCTCACAAAAGATAAAAAATTTAAAGTTGCAGTTATAAATTTAATGGGAAATGTCTTTATGAGAAAAACAGAAGATGTATTTATATCAGCAAACAAAATACAAAAAAAAATTAAGCTGCAAGAAAGCGCTGACTTTATTGTAGTCGATTTTCACGGTGAAATTACTAGCGAGAAAATGGCTATGGGACATTTTTTTGATGGTAAAGCTACAATGTTAGTTGGAACACACACTCATGTTCCAACAGCTGATAGCAGAATATTAATCAACGGCACAGCTTATCAAACTGATATAGGAATGTGTGGAGATTATGACTCTGTAATAGGCATGAATAAAGAAAACTCAATTAAAAAATTTTTAAAACAGAAAGATTCAGTAAATCATTTTCCTGCTGAAGGTAAAGCTACTTTGTCAGGACTGATTGTAGAGGCAGATATAAAAACTGGTTTAGCAAAAAAAATTGAAAGATATATAGGAGGGGAAGTTTTTTAATAACCAAACTTTATGGCAGGTCATTCACATTGGGCAGGTATAAAACATAAAAAAGGCAAACAGGACAAAGAGAGGTCTAAAATATTTTCTAAACTTTCAAGAGAAATAACTGTAGCAGCTAAATTAGGAGCGAAAGATCCAGATTCTAACCCTAGATTGAGAACAGCAATACAAGCGGCAAAAGAATCTAATATGCCTAAAGACAATATAGAAAGAGCAATAAGCAAATCTGAAATGAATATGGATCAAACATATCAAAATTTAAGGTACGAAGGATTTGGCCCTCATAATGTTGCTTTAATAATTGAAACTTTAACTGATAACAAAAATAGATCTGCCTCAAACATAAGAACTATTTTACAAAAAAATGGTGGTAGACTTGGTGAGAGCGGTTCTACTTCTCACATGTTTTTTTCTTGTGGTGTAATTCATGTTTCTAAAAAAAATTTTTCTGATGAGGAAATGTTGGAAATAGCAATAAATGCAGGTGCAAAAGATTGTGTCAGCAATCCTGATTATCATGAAGTTTTGTCTGAAAAAGAGGATTTTTATAAAGTTAAAAGTGAAATTGAAAAAAAAGTAGAAAATTTTCCTTATTCTGGGATAGAGTGGAGACCACATAATTATGTTAATTTATCCAAAGAACACAGCGAACAAATTATTAAAATGCTAGAGGTTTTAGAAGAAGATGATGACGTACAAAACATTTTTCTAAACTGTGTCATTAATCTCAATTAGAACATTATGAAAATTATTGGTATAGATCCTGGTTTAAGTGGTGGAATTGCAGTTTTAAAAAATAATTTTATAAAAAAACTGTATGACATGCCAGTTATGCCAGAGGGGAAAAAAAATAAAAGACAGCTTAATAGCGCTCAATTAGCAAAATTGATAAAAGAAAATATTGATAAAAATGAAGAAGTAGTAATTGTAGTTGAACAAGTTAATGCCATGCCAGGACAAGGAGTTACTAGCATGTTTAATTTTGGTCAAACTTTTGGCGCTATAAAAGGTATCTCTGCAGCATTAGAATTGCCCATTTTTTTTGTACGCCCAGCTAAATGGAAAAAACATTTTGAATTACTTAACTCCTCAAAAGATGCAAGTAGAACTAAGGCTATTGAAATGTATCCCTCAGTTTCAGGTGAACTGTCAAAAAAAAAAGATGTAAATAAGTCAGACGCTATATTAATAGCTAGATTTTATAGTGAAACTAGATTTTTAAAAGACCCGAAGCAAGAAATATAAAGAATTGAAATAAAAGCGCCAAATTCATGACACAATCTAAAAGTACTAAGTAATCATGGAACAAGAAATAGCAGCTCAAGTTGTTGGTTTAGGAGGAAGTAGTGATTTTTCATTATGGCAACTATTCTTAAGAGCTGATTTTGTTGTTAAATCTGTAATTATTATACTTTTAGTAAGTTCAATTTACTCTTGGACCCTAATATTTGATAAATATAAATTATTTAAAAAAATTAATTCTTCGTCCGACGAATTTGAAAATAAATTTTGGAAATCTAAATCAGCAGAGAGTTTTAATGCCAGTCTTCCTTCAAAGTCTGAAGACCCAATAACACTTATTTTTAAGTCAGCAATGACGGAACTAATTAAAACTAAATCAAAATCCTCTGCAGTTCAAAGTGCTAGAGTGGAAAGAATTATAGAAATATCATCTGACAACCAAATAAAAAATATTGAAAAGAATTTTACTTTTTTAGCCACTGTAGGATCGACCGCACCGTTCATTGGTCTTTTCGGAACAGTTTGGGGAATAATGAATTCATTTCAATCTATAGCAATTTCAAGAAAT
>TARA_B110000211_G_scaffold234526_1_pt1 | contig 11615 bp, 7 predicted proteins | sample TARA_B110000211 | Tara Oceans TARA_B110000211 (sample SAMEA4397516) | marine metagenome | biome: Polar Biome; feature: [DCM] deep chlorophyll maximum layer (ENVO:01000326); material: water (ENVO:00002006), including particulate matter (ENVO:01000060) such as... | depth 30 m
TATTAAGTATTAATTGATCATTCTATTTTTATTTAGTTTATTGATCGTTTTTAATCTATTATATATTAACTTCGTTTAATTTATCACTTGTTTTATTTATTTTTGTTTTTGATTTTTTAATTTTATCATTTTCAACTCTCTTAATTAAGGGAGTTGAATTTTATTAATTTTATTTATTATAATTAAATATGTTTTCATTATTAAATTAAAACATATCTTCTTACTTTGTATTAAGTATTAATTGATCATTTTATTTTTAATTATAAATATTCCTTAATTATTAATAACTATCGTCTTTCTATTCATTTTAATATATATTTAAATTTTAATTATTAGAAATTTAAAAATTTTAATTATTAGAAATTTAAAAATCTTAATTTAAATTCTTGTTAAAATCATCTTTATTTTAATTCATTATAAAATTTGATAAATATTCCGAATCTATCAAAACTCTATCACTTAAGTTATTTTCTTATATCATCATAAAAATAGTAAATTATTTTAATGCTTATTGTAATGTTTATAAATCTATTTAATATCCTGTTTATATTAATTCATCAAATAATACTTATATTTGATACTATGGAATCTATTTATGTTTTATATATTTAATATTTATTTAACCATTAAAATCAATATATAATATTTATTCAATATTAATTTTGGGAACTTATCCATATTTATTACTTATATCATCATTTAATTGAATTAAATAATCATTTTTATATTATTAATTTATAATATTATTTTCATTTGATGTTTCATTTGATGGTTCATTTAATTATTAATTTGATTGTTCATTTGATTGTTCATTTGATATTTCATTTGATATTTCATTTGATATTTCATTTAAAACATTCGATTATTGGTATTGTTCAATTATAATACTCTATTGTTCATTTAATATTTTTATATGTTTTAATGCTTATGATGCTGTATTAAATATTTATATATCTGAATTATATTCATTTTAATATTTAAATTTTTATATAACAAGTTTATTGACATCCAATTATATTACTATATTATATTTTTATTATTCGCTATATTATAATATTTTATTTTATAAATAATTTATTACATCAGTATCTAATTCAAGCTTTTTTGTTGATTAATATTATTTATTAAATTTTTTTAATTAAGATTTATTTATAGCATTTGACCCAAAATCTTTTTATTATTAGGGATTAACAATAAATCTTAATTTATATTCTTCATTTAAAACCATATATATTACGTTTTTTATTGAACACATTTGATATTTAATAATAAATTATATATTTTATTTTAATAATGTTATGATAGTGTAATATTATAGTATTATAGTACAATATGATAATATTATATTGCAATATTATTAAACATTATATTAATAATAAATATATTATACATTTTTTAATATTGTATAAGAAATAATTGTACATCGTACATTGTATATCGTACATTGTATATCGTACATTGTATATCGTACATTGTATATTGTATATTATATAATGATAATAAACAAGGAATAATAAATTAATCATTAATATTTATGTAATATAATATCATTTTTATTATTCAATAAATATTTATTAACATTTTTTTATAAATATAATTATAGAATTAAAATATGATTATGGTTCCAATTACCATGATATATTATGAGTTCCATCTTATATTTCAACTTTACTTTTAAAAGAAGTATTAATAGATTTTTCATATAATTCAAACATTTACCAACAAGGAACTAATTTATCTTTCATAGAACAAATAAAATGAATTGGTACTACCACATCTTATATTCTTTATATACTGGGCCATTAATTATTAAGTAAATATGGAATTAAAAAAGATAATTATGGAATCATATTTTTTAATATATCAGATATAGAAGTAAATGTATTTTCAATTATTAAACCTTTTATTTTATATTGTTATAATTTAGAAGCAGCATAAATAGCAGCTGCTCCTCCTAAACTTCTACCATGTAAAAATATATTTTGATGTATCAATATATTTTCTATTAAATAATGATTTTAATATACATTTAATATCTATTAATAATACTTATTCAGTTGGTTTTCCTTGTGAATTACTAAATCCTCTATATGCAACTATCATAACATTTACATTTGCTTTATTATAATATTATTATAAATAAGGTATTCTTGTTCATATATTTCCTGCATTTTCATGAAATATTGAAACTGTTGGTACTTCTTTTGAATTATTTTATTAAATCATCCATCCATGAAGTTAAATATTATCAAAAGTATTAATAAATATATCAGCATATGGCAATCCTTAGTCTCCAGGACATTTATATCCAAATTTATTATTGTTTTATGATTTAGGTATACCTGTAATAATTGGTATATAAAGTATTTTATTTTAATAATAATATACTAATAATAAATAATAATAAATAATCCTAATAATATTGCAATATATTTCAATATATTATTAATTAAACCATTAAAAGATGTATATAAAAAAATTGTAACTTAATATTATTAATATAATGTTGTTTAATGTTTAATTATACATATAAAATAGTATTATTATAAATTATAAAAAATATAAATATTAAAAACAATACTTATAATGTAATAAGATGAATAAGACTAATAAGACCATAAATAAAATTAATAATCATAAGAATTAACATAAATATAATAAATAATAATTGATAATAAAGAAATATTATCTAATAGTCCATTAATATAATCTAATTTAGATACAAATGATACATTAGATTTAGTTTTAGATATAAAAACATTATAATTTTCATTAAAAGGTATTGTAAATAATAATACTATGTAATTTATTAATAATTATAATATTAATATAAATTTGACATACTAATAATTTGTTTTGTTAAATATAAAAAACAAATATTATTTTTATAGAATAATATTAAATTAGTACAATGATTGTATTTTAAATATACCAATTAATTAAGATATATATACTTTAGATTAATGTATAGAATTTAGAAGAATTTATGAATTATATAATGATTGTTATGTATTCATAAGAGTAATGATTGATATTAATGATTAAATCAAAAAGAATTAATAAAATAAATAAAATAAATAAAATTAATACAATTAATAAATTTAATAATATTTAATTGATAAATATAACTAATATTAATAATTTGAATAATTATTAATAAATGTTTAATAAATAACAGATATGTTAATTGATAATAATAATAATAATAATAATAATAATAATAAAAAATATTTTATTATGATATGTTAATTATTAAATGATAATAAACATACTATATTTTCTTTTAAAAATGGTATTAAATATTAATATTAAAAACATTTTAAATCTTTGAATATATCTTGTCCAGAAAAATAATAATAAAATATTGTTTTATAAGCACCTTAATTGTTAACATTAAAAATAGACAACTTTGTAATAATATAAGAATAATATAATTAGTATAATTAGTATAAATTAAATTACCAAACTATTGATTTTAATAATTTAATATATTTTAATACTAAAGGTGGTCATATTTATTAATGTTTAAAGAATTATCCATATTTAAAAATAAAAACAATTTTTGATTTTATATAAAATATAAAAATATTAGAAGTTCATGGTAATGAATTATAATATAATAATTTGTTAAAAAAATCATCTAATTTAAAAAATCTAAAAATGTTAATTATATAAAACAAAACTTATGATAATGATTATAATGGTGATAAATTAAATTTTAATACTTTAAAATCATAATCAATTTAATACATAAAAATAAATTATTGTTAAATGAAATAAATAAATAGTTTAAATGGTGTATCTAATTTAAAATATTTAGATTTAAGTAATAATAAATTAGAAAAGATATAAGGACTTACACATTTAAATAATTTAGAATATTTAGATTTTAGTCATAATAGAATAACAAAAATTTAAGGTATATCATAATTAGTTAAATTAAAATATTTTAATATAAGTAATAATAAAATATAAAAAATATAAAGGTTAACAGAAAATATTGAATTAATGGATTTATTAATTAATTCTAATTATATAAAAAAAATAGAAGGTTTAATAAAACTTAATAAAATAAGAAATATACATTTAAGTAACAATGAATTATGTAATGTTAATAATATAATTAGTATTAATAAATTATAAAATATAAAATATTTAGATATTAGTTATAATCTTTTATCGGAAATTACAAACATATAATAATATAAATTTGAAATTAAATATAATAATCAATTTGATGTTATTTGATTATTTTATCTGATGATAGTATTAATTTTTTTTATTTATTAAAATTAAATATAATAATCAATTTGATGTTATTTGATGTTATTTGATTATTTTATCTGATGATAGTATTAATATTGTTTTTTTTATTTATTAAAATTAAATTTTAACATATAAAAAAATATTGATATATTAACATATAAATATATATGCAAAAGACTTGATATTAAATAAAAGAAATTATAAGTATCATTATTATAATAATTTTCATTATTATCATAATTATTTTTTGAAATATTTATCTAAATAACTAGCAGTTAAATATCCAATAGAAAAAAAGAATTGATCTCCAATACTATTAATTAATGCATCTTTATAAGGTTTTCCACCAGGCCATGATATAAGACTATCTTTTGAAAAATTATTATTAATCATATCCATTCCAAATTAAGTATTTTCTAAAAATTCAAATATAATATGTAATATAAATGCTGTTTTAAATGATATTCCCCAGAAAAAGAATAATACACCAACTGATGCATGTAATAGACTGAATTGATCATAAAAATTAAGTCCCATTATTATTATTATATTTATTTGTTTGTATAAATATAATTGCAATAATAATTATTTAAATTATTTAAATTATTTAAATTATATTTTAGAATATATAATCAATAAATAATAATTAATCATTAATCATTAATAAATAATAATTAATAATTAATAATTAATAAATAATATGTAACAATAACAATAATAATAACAATAAGAATAAGAATAACAACAATAATAATAAGAATAACAACAATAAGAATATGAATAACAACAATAAATAACAAAACGTAATGTATAACATTGATAATATTAATTATTAAATAATAATTTAAGTATTATAATTTAATTCCCTTATATAAACACATTAAAAAATAATATATAAATAATTATAAATTAATTTTTAAAATAAATAAATAAATCATTTGTCATTTAAATCTAATAGATTTTATTATAATTTAATAGATGATTGTATATTCATAGCCTATAATTCTTATAATAATAATTTAAAAGCATATGGAACTATAGTTTAATATATTTATGTATAACTTTAACATTGTAAACACATATATTAATCATGTTCTTATATTCTAGTTTTACTATTTTTAGATGGTTATCTTTGTGCAAATTATCCACATTTTTAACATATATGAATTATAAAACTATCTGTCAGATCCATTAACTTTTCTTTTAAAAAGTAACTCATGCCATGTGCTATAATTGAATCACGCTCCATTTCTCCTACTCTAAGTCCTCCTTATCCATTGGCAGTTCCTCGTCCTTAAGCAACACCTCTAGTTAATTATACTCTTTATGCATGACCAACAGAATGTACTTTATCAACAACTAAATGACGTAATCTTTAATATAATACAGGACCTATAAATATTTTACTTTTTAATCTTTCACCAGTTTCACCATTATACATTACTTCAGTACCATCACCATCATAACCAGTTTTTTATAATTAATTTTTAATCTCTTCCATACTTAAATCACCAAATGGAGTTCCATCTATATTTGTACTAGTTAATACTGATAATTTTGATGTTATAGATTCCATTAATTATCCAATTGTCATTCTTGATGGGAATGCATTTGGATTAATTATTAAATCTGGAGTTATACCATCTTTAGTATGATACATTGATTCTTAATTAAAAGTTGCTCCAACTGTACTTTTTTATCCATGTGTTTATCCAATAGCTATAGGTAATTTTTTAGAACTATTCCTAATATATATTATACCATCATATTTAGCAGTAACACAATAAACTTAACCATCATGATTCCTATAATTATCTGAATTAATATAATTATCTTATTATTTTTTATTATTAGATAAGTTAAAATTAATAATAGGATTATTTTATTCAGTATTAATAGATATTATCCAAACATTATTATCTAAATTAGATTTATTAGATTTATTATTTTTATATTTTTATTTTAATTTTATATTTGCAGATAATCCTGAATGTAAAGATAATCTTTAATAATCATCAATTAATTATTTACTACTACTATCATAAATCATATTTTATTATTTTTCATTATAATCAATTTAATTTTTATAATAAATATATTTATTATTCATAGAAATATCCAAAAAAATTCTAGATTATTTCTTATTCAATTAAAATACCCAATCAGGTAATTATTTATAATTTTATTTATTTGAAATTTAATTTAAATATTAATTTATAATATATTTAGTATCATCTTTAACTTTATTATCATCTTTAAATTAATTATCATATTTAACTTTAGTATCATTTTTATTATTATATTAATTATCATTATTAAGATATTATTAAATATAATCTTTAATAGATTATGATTTACTATATTTATTAAATGTAATATTTTTTTCATTTATAATTTTATTACATTCATTTTATTTTTCATACATACCATTAGAACCTTCTGATATCCATATAGAAAAGAATTATATCCATTTATATATACAAAATAATTGGTCGTTTATTTAAAATTATATAATTTATGTTTTATTTTTGTTAAGTACAAGATGTTTATCTAATTAATTATTTACAATCAATTATTCATAATTTGGATTCCATATATCACAATTCTTTCTTACACCATATGTTTATCCAAAACAATTTTATGCTTATTTAATTTACCAATTATTATCTTTATTTGAAACATATAAACGATGATTTGGTGTTACTACTATTTTTACTTGATTTGTATCTATTTAATATAAATCTCCTTTATATTGTGCAATAGTTAATCCTTAAACAGGTTCATATTTTAATTCTAAATTATTCTTATTATTATTATTATTATTATTATTATGTTAATGAAAACATGCTATTTTACATCCTATATAATTATCTTTATAGTTAACTGTAAAGTCTTTAATATTAATCCAACCTCTTTCAGTTAATATATCATGATCTTAAGTAAAACATGATGAAAATTTATCTCCTATTTCAGGAAATCTTTCACTTCTGGTTCTTATTTTAACAAAGTCATGTCCATCATGATTTTATCCTTTAACAACTTTATCTATAATTCCAGGAGCCAATTATCTATATACTTCTGAATCATTTTTATATTAATTTTAACTTGTATTAGTAATACTTTATTATATAGGAATAACTTTTCCTATTATAGCATCACCTTTTTCAACTCTTTATTCTTCTAATGCATAACCATCTTTATCAAGTTTTGAATAATTATATTAACCAAGTCCTTAAGTAATTTTAGGATCAGGAATACCAAATACTCCATCGTTTGATGCCATAAAATTCTTTTCTATTTATGCAGAATGTTTTCTTAATGTATATGTTCTAAACATACCTCTATCAATACTTGTTTAATTTAAAATATTAGAATCTTCTTGATTATATCCTTTAAAACATGCTACTGCTACAATAATCATTTATCCAGGATTTAAAATATTTCTGTTTGTATATTTACTGGGTATTGTACTAACTATTTAAGTTGTAGGATTACAAAGAATAAATCCATTATCAAAACGTTCTTACCAATTAGTTGCATAAATACTATGTGCTTATCTTCCTTATGAATATTAAAATACATTTCTTGGTCCTTAATTACTATTCATGAATACAATATTTACAGGAATTTCTCCTTGAAGTAATGATTCATGAAATTCACAATATTTATATTTAGAATAAGAATATTAATGTCTATTTTTTATAGTTCTAATATTAACATTTTCAAAATCTGATTTTTACATTGTTTTATTATGTATAGGTTCTTTTCCACCAAGAATTAATTAAATATCTTCTATTTATTATCGTAATTATTTTAACTTATTTTAATTATGTGCTATCATTGTAAATTTTTATTCTTCCATATCTATATTTTCTATAGCATCAGGATATTCTGCCATAAATTATTTCCATGAAACTATTTTATCTTTATTAATATCATTTTTATTAAGAGATATTCTTTTTATATATTCATCTTTAAGATAAATTTAAAAATTATCATTTACTTTTAATAATGGACGATAAAGTCTACCACAATCTGTATAAACATTTATACTAGAATTTTAAATATCAAGAACTACACTAATTAAAGGATGTTATGTAATTTTCAATTCTTTTAATTATAAATATAATTAATAAAAGTTTTCAATTAGACCTATCCAATCACCATCTACATATATTCTAAAATATTAATATAAATCTTAAGCTTGAATATCATGTACAGTTAATAATTCTTTTTTATTTAAAAATTCTTTTACTTTCCAATGTTAATGTTAATCAATTACAGTAATATTTCCAATTAAGCTCAAGTGTCTTACTTTTCCAATACTTTTACCTTCTGGTGTACTTACTGGACAATTTGATGATATAAAAGAATTGGCTAAGAAATTGTGATTATTACTTTCAGTTTCAAAATCATAAACAGTCTCTTCATCAATTACTTCAATATTTATTATTTTACATAAGAATTTACTTTATTATTCATTCTATTCATTCTATTTATTGTTAATATTATTAAATTATATTTTACTTACTAAATTATCTCCAACTTTTAGATTACAAGCTTAAATATATTATAATTTATTATTTTTTAATGAAAATAATTCATTATTCTAATAATCATTTATTAATAATTATTAAGCAAACATCTTATGATCTTTTGTACATTTAATTAAATTACCATTTTCCATAGTTAATTTTAATAATTTTCCAGGTTTTTCTTTTTAAAACCAATTTTTAATTTTAGAAATTGATTCTTATAATGTTTTATTATCAAAAGTAATAACTGAATCACCATCTTTTAAGAATTTAATTTATTTTGTAATTTTATTACTCATTAATACTTCTGTATCTCCAGTTAAACATAAGAATCCTGCTGTACTAAAATGAAGCTATCTAGGATCTATTAGTTTTTATGAAGTAGGATCTCCACTTGGAGTATCAACTCTTCTCATTAATGAAAATGATTAAAGATATGTTTATCTTTATAACATTTATGAAACGCCTTAATTTTTTAACCATTATCCAGAAATTAAAGCTGTTTTTATATTAGATTCAATAGTTGAACTTTTTATCTAATCAATTATATTTATTGGTTACTCATCGTCATTATTATATTTTTTGAAAAACCTTCCACAATCATTCATTAATTTTTTATAATATAATTTAAATATTTCAAAAATTAATTCTCCTGGTAAATCAACTCTTTTATTAACATAAGAATCTCTATCATCAACTAGTTCTAAACCGATATAACAAAGACATAATCTATTAATCATTTAACAAATATAATGTGCTTTAGTTATATTATCTCCGCTAGATAAATGTGGAATTAAATTATCTGTTAATAATTATTATACATGCATCTTTTTTTATTCATGTTTAGGTAAATTATCATGTTCATTATACATTTTTAGAATTTTAATTTTATTACTCAAATATTTTTATGCATGTTCTTAATATACTATAGTAGATCCTTTATTACTTCTACATGATTCTGTTATTAATTTAGTTACTAAGTATATTAATTATGTATTATTTGAGCCATTTAATATTGATGCAATAATTTCGTTATCACATGTTAATCCAAGAGCTTTAATTATAATTATAATAGAAACTTCATCAAATAATGAACTTTTTAAATTTATTTATTCACTCTTATCAATTTTAATAGATAATATTTAATTAGGTTTTTTAATATTAGCTGGTTTTGAATTAATTTAACAAATATAATATGTTTAGTTAGCATCTTTTCTAGAAAATACTAACATTTTATTATGAACTAATCTATTTTATGGCATGATTACTTTTTCTGAACCATTAACAATAAAATATCCACCATAATCATATTTACATTCACCTTTATCATCAACATTTTCAAGATCTTTTGAAAGATTACAATAACTAGATTATAACATGACTGGTATAGATGCTAATGGAATATTTTCTGTAGATTAACTAATTTATTTTTCTGTTATTTATCCTGTAGACATATTAGTAATTTTTTAAATTTAAATTACATCTGCAAATAATTTACATGAATAAGTTAATCCATTAATTCTTGCTTCTTATGGATATAAATCATCAATGTTATTGTATTTCTTTGGTGTTACTACTTTAAGTTTACTATAACTAAATTTATATTCATATTTCAAATTGTTTGTAAACTTCTCATAAAATATATTATCATTATTAGTTAAAAACGAAATTAGATCTTCATTTAATAATTTATCGAATGATTCATGTAAGTGTCTGAATAAAACGTTATTTCTATAAAAGTATAAATCTATTAATTTAAATATTTATTCTTAAGTACTCATTTGTATATGTTATATGTTATATGTTATATGTTATATAATATTAGAATATAATAGTTATTTAATTGTTATAGAATACTTACTTATTAGTAATAAATTAATGTTCTATAATGTATATAATAATAATCATATTAGTATACCTTTAATATATAAAACTTAAAAAACAATTTTTATGTATTAACTATTTATTAAATAATTCAATAATATTTATTGTTTTATTTAATAACTATATTAATATATAATTCATTTAATCAATGATTTATTAAATAATTTAATCAATTATTTAATATCTATTTTTTATTAGATATTTGTTTTAAATCACATATTAATTATTTATTGTTATTATCATTATTAATGGGAAACAAATTTTTATCATTATTAATAGGAAACAACTTTTTATCATTATCAATAGGAAACAAATTTTTATCATTCTAAACATTCTAAACATTCTAATTAATATCTGCTAATAAAGAATCTATTGCTTAATTCATATTATTTAAATTTTGTTATGTTTATTGTATTTTTTATTTATTTTATAAATTGAAACATTTAACTGTTTTAACCCATAATGTTAAACATAATTATTATATTTTATCAAATATTTTATTAATTATATATTTAATTTTTTAACAAAGATTTTTATAATTACACATTTGTGTTGTCTATATTAAAAGATTTATAATTTATATTATTAATTAAAAAAATATATACTAATACATTAAAATATATTAATACATTAAATTGATGTATTAATAATAAAATATATTAAAATAAAAATCTATATAATATATCACGTACTACATTATATATATTAAAAATTACTATAATATAAAATAAATGATATTGTAAAATAATATTTTTGGTATTTTTTAAAATCTTTAATTTAATAATTAATTGTATAAAACAAATAAAATAAAAGACATATAATAATAGTCTGATTAGTCTAATAAATCCAATTATAATTAATAAAAAGGTGGTTTAAATTAAAATTAATATAATGAATAAAAAGGAGGTTTAAATTCAAATGAATATAAAT
>TARA_B110000211_G_C14092559_1_pt1 | contig 11609 bp, 12 predicted proteins | sample TARA_B110000211 | Tara Oceans TARA_B110000211 (sample SAMEA4397516) | marine metagenome | biome: Polar Biome; feature: [DCM] deep chlorophyll maximum layer (ENVO:01000326); material: water (ENVO:00002006), including particulate matter (ENVO:01000060) such as... | depth 30 m
ACAATTTTCGGGCAAGGTAGTGAATTGTAGCTATGCACAGCACGTCACTGTTGATGTGCAATTACCAAGTCACACCATCGATGAGTTTCAAGAAAAAACCGCCGCCATGGCAATTGATTTTACACGCCCTGACAACACCTAAACGGTGTGGGTATCCCCAGCTTTTTTCTTACATTTATAACACGTAGTTGTGATAAGCATAAAAAAGCCCGCTTAGCGGGCTTTTGGGTTCTAAAAGAATTACTCAAACAGCAATTTTAGTCGCCGTCAAAGCTATTCATTAACGCTATCCATCAAGGCTATCCGCTAAAGGTGCCGCGAATGGGGTAATCATTTTCTGGATCGCGAATAAATTCCAAACCTGAAACCAGCTGTTCTAAATCAGGGCGTACAAAAGGTGCATTCGCCAACTCACTGATTTGAATTGTGTTGTCTTGATTTAAAATAAACAAGGCAGGTTCAGCGAAATTGTGGTCGGTTTCCTTTTCGCTGCGAGGCACCGAGATGTATAAACCTAGCCCCTTCATATCTTCTTCACTTAAGCCCGAAGCAATAGGGAACGTAATTGATAGGTCTTCAAGGTGCTCTTTCAACTGAGATTGACTATCAGCAGATACCGCGATTAGATCAACGCCTAGCGCTAACAAACGCCCTTTGTAGTCTTCAAGCGCGTTTAAGTATTTGGTGCAGATTGGACAGTGCTTGCCACGATAAACGACCACCATTTTCCAATCACAGCCTTCACGTTTGTTGCTTAATGAAACAGCCTCACCCGTGCTCAGCGTTACTTGCACATCGGGAAATGAAGAATCAGGTTGTAGTTTTTGCGTATACATACAGTCTCCTTAATTGCGTATTAGCTACATGAACCAATTACATTGGTAATATGAGTCATCAGTAGCGCTAACAATCCCGCTAGTGCTACCGATGCTACCTAATTAGTTCTACGCCTTAAGACTTGTAAAGATCGCTTTTACTCCACAAAGCCTTCATTGGCTCTTATGGTTAAAGGATGATAACCCGGTTTTGCTTCTTCAAACGCACGTTTAGCAAATGCTTTGCCTTCTGGGGTTTTCGATAACTCGCGATACAGCGGTTTAACTAACTTGTTACGACCAATCTTAACAAGGTACTCGTACAATCTGTCGTAGGCCGGTTTGTATTCATTTGCCACCGCTATCATCAACCAACTATGGGCTATTTCGTTATTTTGCGTGGTGGTTAACGAGAACGCCGCATCTAATTCAGCTAATTGCTGCGCTGATAGTTCATTTGGCATATTGTTTAAGAAGTATAACCATTCGTGCACAGTCCATAGCTCGGTATCTATATTTACCGCTTCGACTTCACCGGCTAACCAGGCACTGCGAGTGGTATCGATTTTATCGAAGGCATCAGACTCTGGCACAGGTGCCCCTTCAGGAATTCCAGGCTCGAATACCCACGTATCGATACGTGCTTTGCTCAACTTATCTGGGTATTGTGCCAATAAGGTTTCATCCAAATAGGCCAAAAACGTATCAGTGGTGATGCTCTTAAACGCAAAATCTTCAAAGTACTGCATTAAAAAAGCATCGAAATTCTTACGGCCAATTTTGTTTTCAATTTCACGTAAAAAGAGCGCGCCTTTCTCGTAAGGAATATTAGAGAAAACATCGTCTGGATTTCTTCCGCGAAGATCGATTGCTAAAATTTCATCTTCTTCGTTTAGGGCTTGTATGTCGTTTTGTAAATCTTGGTACCCCAACACCGCTTCTTTTTTAAATCGCTCGTGGCCGTAGATCATTTCCATAATACGGTAGGTTAAATAGGTGGTGAAACCTTCGTTTAACCACAGGTCACGCCACGTGGCATTGGTCACCGTATTACCTGACCAGCTGTGCGCTAATTCATGCGCAATTAGTGACACTAAGCTTTTATCGCCAGCGATAACGGTAGGCGTAATAAACGATAAGCGTGGGTTTTCCATACCACCAAACGGGAAAGAAGGCGGTAAAATCAGTAAATCGTAACGATCCCATTGATACGGACCATAGGTTTTTTCTGTAACTTCTAACATGGCCTCGGTATCTTCAAACTCTTTCGCCGCGGCATCTAACACACTAGGTTCAGCATAAACGCCCGTGCGCTCGCCCATTGGCTTAAATTTCAAATCACCAATTGCCAATGCAATTAAGTAAGACGGTACAGGCTGCGGCATAGTAAACGAGTACTCACCATCACGAGCCGTAGTAGGATCGTTAGAAGCACTCATCACTGCCAATAAAGCTTCAGGTGTATGAATAGTGGCCGTGTAGGTTACCCGAACTTGTGGAGAGTCTTGCAGTGGAATAAAGCTTCTCGCATGCATAGCTTGGGCTTGGGTAAATAAGAAAGGATGTTGCTTTCCAGCGGTCTGCGCTGGGGTTAACCACTGTACACCCGACGCTTCAGGCGAGGTAGAATAAGCAATCGTTAGCTTGTCTGCACCTTCAGGCAATTCAACAGAAAGTGGCGTGCCAAGTTCAGGATCGGCGTCGCCCATATCAAAAGGCACGGCTTCATCGTTAACGGTTACCGATGTAATATCCAGTGCACGGGTATCAAGAACAACCGTATTGAAGTTAGGCGCACTGCGCTCAACGGTTAATGTAGCACTGCCGGATAATTTTGACGTTTCAAAATCTGCCGTTAGGTCTAAATCTAAGTGGGTTACCCGTACTTCGGATGGGTTGGCGAATGAGTGGTAATCTTTACCCGCTTCTATTTCACTGATCACATCTACTTTAGATACTGCGCTCTCGGCAGCAATTTTGCTATCCGCGCTATCAGAAACCGTTGATGGTGTTGTAATTTCTTGTGAGGGTTGTTCGCTACACGCAAACAACATTGGCGCACAAATGGCTACCCAGCCTATATTCTTCATAATACTTCCTGTTATTTTTTCTGTCTTAATCATAATAACAAAGAAGTAGCCTAATGCTTAAGTCCAAAACGACAAGCTACAACACCAAAAGTTAAATTGTCGTTTACCTCCTTCCCCACCTGTATATTGCAGTGTGATTATTTAGTGAGGGAGGAGGTCAGGAAAAAGCGAATAGTAGGCGTTTTACGCTACTGAAATTTGCACATCAATATTGCCACGAGTGGCATTAGAGTATGGGCATACTTGGTGCGCTTTTGCCACTAGGCTCTCTGCTACAGATTTCTCCATATCGCCCAAGTCGACACTTAATTTTACTGCAATAGCAAAACCGACTTCGATAGGTCCAATTGATACATCGCCAGTTACACTAATATCGCTGCCCAGTTTAACTTTTTCAGCCGCAGCGACATGCTTGAGCGCACCAATGAAACATGCTGAATAGCCAGCTGCAAACATTTGCTCTGGGTTAGTGCCACTGCCACCCGCGCCACCTAGTGCTTTTGGTGTTGAAAGAGTAACGTCTAAGCTTCCGTCGCTTGATTTTGCTGTACCTTCACGACCGCCTGTTGCCGTTGCTGTGCCGGTATAAACCACCTGTTGAAGTGTGTGCATTGTATAAATCCTCTTTGGTCTTGCTCAAATTAAGTATTCAATTGAACATAAGTGATGAATGAGAAATGCAATTTATTTTGCATGCAAAATAAATTAACACTAATGCGGCTTGTAGATCAAGTCTTTTGCATGCAAAATATTAATCATAATCTTTTTACTCTCTACATCCTTTCTGGAGCACGCATGTCTGACAAAGCTAGGCTTGATGAATATATGCACGGCGATTTAGGGGCTGAAGCGCTCTCATCAGAAGCACTTTCATCGGAAGCGCTTGGGCCCGACACACTTAAGTTAGAAAGTCAGTTGTGCCATCGTTTTTATACGCTATCTAATGCATTTACTCGCGCCTATCGTCCCCTACTGAAAAGCCTTGATATTACCTATCCACAGTACGTTGTGATGATGGCTTTGTGGGAACAGTCTAATGTGACCATTGCCGAGCTACTCGATAAAACCGTGATAGACGGCGGCGCTATGACACTGATCCTTAAAAAGCTAGAACAAAAAGAATTATTGAGTGTGGTTAAAGATGAACATGATAAGCGTGTACGCCGCGTAGTGCTGTCGAAAGCAGGTGAAAACGCCAAGCTGAAAGCGCTTGATGTGCCTGCGCAAATGCTATGCAAACTAGATGGCATGTCGAAAACTGAAGCGAAGCAACTTGTTGTATTAATGGATAAACTACAAAGGTGCTTTAACGTTGATTGAAATGTATCTGGCTAAGAAAGGCGTAATGGACCAGTCACCGAAAAAAAGTCAGGTTCAATCTGGGCACTTGCAGCAATGACGCTCGCATTTATAGATTTTCCATGCCGATCATTTGCTGGCACGCCTTACTAGGCTACAAAAGTCAGTGGATGTATGGTACTAAAAACTCATTGCAACTGCTTTTTTAACCTACTCATAAAAAACGGCTGATTTATCAGTCGTTTTTTTTTGTTTCTTTACTATGCTTATAGTTGTCAAAATCCAAAAATATAAACGTTTGTCACAGTAATAAAGACCAGACTACGAAGCAGGTACTCATAAATGATAAAAAAGCAGTTTTCTCTCATTGTGGTAATGATGAGCTTGCTGACAACTTTTAGCGTTTTAGCTGAACAAGACAAGCTAAAAGTAAGTGGGTTTGCCACGCTAGCTTCGGCAACCGCTGACACTCGTAATCATCAGTTTCGTACCGATCGTTCACAAGCGGAGATAGCTAAGAAAGATGGTTTTGCCTTTAAGCCTTTGAGTTTAATTGGCGTGCAGTTCGACTACAGTTTTTCACGGAACCTCGATTTTGTTGGGCAATTTGTTTATCGAGAGCAGGATGAACAAAACCTAGGCTCAATCACGCAGATGGCCTTTTTAAGATATGACATCACTCCTTCGTGGCAAGTAAGAGCCGGGAGACTCGCCGCCGATATCTTTCACTTTAGTGATACCAGAGACGTATCAATCGCCTACCCTTGGGTGAAAGTGCCTACAGAGGTTTATGGTATTGTTCCAACCAGAAGTTTTGATGGGGCGGATATCAGCTACCTTAAACCCTACCGCGATTTTAACTTACTAATTAAGGCCTTCTGGGGCCGAGGAGAAAGTGACTTTACCAGAAATGATTATAACCCGATAACCTTTAATGATTTGCGCTCAATAGGCATTGAGTTTGTAGCATTTGATTGGAGCATTGCATTCAAACACACCCAAACCGAAGCAAAAAATGATAATGGAGACACCGCGCTCGTGGCGACATCGGTTGCGCAACTGCAACCGTTTTGGAGTGGCGCCACCACTTTTGCGAACTCATTGAGTTTACGCGGTGCAACTATTCAATACACTTCTGTTTATCTAAATCGCTATCTCGGCGATTGGGAAATATCTGGCGAGCTGTCACATATTGATTCTGACTCAATTGCATTAAGGCACTCTTTAAATGGATTTGTGAATATAAGTTATCTCTATGGTGCGCATACCTTCTACGCTTTATATTCATTTGTAAAAACAGACGCTTATTACCTTAGCCAAGAACAGCCAGGCTTTCCGATTAATAAAAGTACATCCGAATTAGCCACCTTAGTGGAAGAAGTCGCCAGTACGTTGGCACATCATCAGCATTCATTCTCTTTAGGCTGGCGGTGGGATTTAAAAGAAAACCTCGCGTTTAAAGTACAACTTGAGCGAACCGATATAAATGCAAGAGGTAGCGGCCTGAGAGCCCGTGAGGGGCTAGTTGTTAATGATGAAGATGATAACGTGGCGCATACCCTGTTTTTTGCTCTAAGTTATAGTTTTTAAGGGCTAATATGAAATTTTATAGCCCCGTCCCCCTCATCCTTACTGCGCTGATAGCACTACACAGCGTCTCTTGCTTTGCATACACGTCAGAGAATATTGTTGTCGTTACAAATCAGAAAAATGACGTGGAAGTACTGGATAAAAAAGGCTTAATTAATCTATTTATGGGCAAGTATTCTGCGTTTCCTAATGGTAAACAAGCGACGCCAATCGACATTGAAGTTGAGGCTAAACTTAAAGCAGAATTTTACGAGGCATTAGTCGGTTTACCCCCTGCTCGCGTGAATGCCTATTGGTCTAGGTTAAAATTTTCAGGTCGCGTTAAACCGCCTGAAATCGAACTGACAATAGATGATGTTAAGCAGCGACTTGAAGAGGATGAGTCCGCTTTAGCTTATGTTTACGAGTCTTATGTTACCGACAAGATGAAGGTAGTGTATCGTTTTGATTAATATTCGTGGTCTAGGTTTTCGTTTTGCACTTTTCTTGGTGGCTGCCGCCATGTTGATAGTGTTAACTACCGCAGAGTTTTTTTACCGCGCCACATACGAGAACGAGCTTGATGAAGCAAACCACGATATCGAAGAACTTTATCGAACAGTTGGTGCAACCGCGTCCATAGCGGCATTTTTAGAAGAAGAAGATTTAGCCAAAGAAGCGATAAATGGATTGGTTAAAAGTGACAAAATTCTCGCGGCGTCTATCAAAAGTGACGCTCTGTATTATCAGCTCAACGTTACCGATGCGATTAACAAAAACATAGAACCTCGGGTATTTCTAGTCCGACACCCTTTCATACCAGAAGAAGCATTAGCTGAGGTCAACATATACCCAAACTTTAACCATATTATCCATCAAGCCGAGAAAATAAGTAACGACAATAGTTATTCACTGTACGTAGAAGCGCTTGTTGTGGGTATTGTTGCCTTAGTCATTACTTACTACATCATTATTTCCCCCATGCTTCGTGTGGGACGTTCACTGCATGAAATTACCCCAGGCACAGCGCAGCGTATTGCGGTGCCTGAATACCACACTGACAGTGAAATTGGTGCTTTTGTACATGATACCAATCAGCTGTTAAGTAAAGTCGAAGAGCAGTTCTCCCAAGAAAGGCAATTAAGAGAAGAAATTGAGTTTTTGGAAAAGCGCTTTAGGATGCTTTTTGAAAATGCGAAGTCAGCCACGGTGTTAATGACTGAAAGTGGAATAATAGAACTTAGGAATAAAGCTTTTATAGATCTTGTTGTAAAAATTGGCCTTGAAGAAAAACAGGACTATGGAGAACTGTTAGAAGAATTATTTGAAAACCCTGCTGCAATAAAAACCTCACTGCTAGAAGCGTTTTCCCGTAACGAGTTTGCCACTGGCGAATTTAAACTGAAGTCAGGGATTAATAAAACCGCCATTTGGGTTCAATTGATTGCCAGCCCGTTGATGACTGAAGAGGGCGAGCGTTTTTATCAAATAACCTTCAATGATATTTCAACTCGAAAACGTGAACTGCAAAATCTGGCACTGCAAGCAGACTTCGACTCACTAACCGGCATATACAATCGAAATGGTGGTGAAAAGCTCATTGCTAAGTTGATGAATAAAGGCCATCACTTTGCACTCGCGTTAATTGACCTGAACGGCTTTAAAGCCGTAAATGATATTTTCGGTCACGATGCGGGCGATGAAGTACTTATCTTCGTATCTGAACAATTAAGAGACAAAATCCGTAAAGTTGATGTGGCAGTGCGCTGGGGGGGCGATGAATTTGTACTGCTTTTACAGGCCGAAGACGAAAAGGCGGTTGAAACAGTCATATCAAAGGTGAATGAAGGAATTAAGCAGCCGTTTTATTTTAATGATGATACAACCCCCACTGTTGTCTCTATGAGCGTGGGCGTTGCTTTTTACCCTCGCATGAGTCGCAACATGAATACCTTAATAAAGTTAGCAGATATCGCCATGTATAAAGCTAAGCAGAATAAGGTCGCGGCACCCGATGATTATCTGATGTTTGCCGAACCTGAAGGGTTAGATAGCAGCGACAATCAGTAATAGTAAACCGACTTAAGTTTCTTACCTTACCCTCATTGATACTCCAGCCCACCAAATATCTGGCTCAAATGTTCGCTTCAAGTACCTAGCCTCAATACCTAACCAAGACGCTACATTCAACACATTTACTGATTGTCATTCAATCGCACAAACGCAATGAAATAAGTGACGAATATTTTTTAGTATCAAAGATACTTAAGATCAGGTTTTCATTAACGTGCAATTTAAAATTGTAATACTCGCCGATTACGCATCTGTTATACTTGAGCGAACAAGTGTACGCTGAAAGCGCGTGGGCTATACGAATGATGAACGCTTAGGTGCAAAAAGTATCAGTTCGGCCGCTAGATGAAAGCAGAGTTGGAGGAAATCATGACAAACATTACGGCAAAAGCCTATTCAGTACTTGAAGAATGGCTGAATAGTATTAGTCACGGTGTTGGTTTTATTGCTGCCACTGTAGGCATGGTATTTCTGCTCTACCGTGCAGATAACACACTAACCATTACTGCCGGTGCGATATACGGCGCTACCCTCATTCTTATGTTTTTGAGCTCTACCCTTTATCATGCAACATCACACCATAGGGCAAAGGGCTGGTTAAAGCTATTCGACCACAGCGCAATATATTTACTGATAGCAGGTACTTACACACCTTTATTATTAGTGTCTATTGGCGGCGTGCTTGGTATTACCATGACGGCGGTAATTTGGTGTTTAGCAATAGGTGGCGTTGCCTTTAAACTTGTTGCTAAGCACCGCTTTCCAAAAGTATCCGTAATGACTTACCTATTGATGGGATGGATTGCCATTGGGCTTATTTACCCGTTGTATGTTGCGCTACCAGGGGCGGGTTTGTGGTTACTGGTCGCGGGTGGTTTGTGCTTTAGCCTTGGGGTATGTTTTTATGTGGCGAAAAAGGTAAAATACACTCATGCTATTTGGCATGTGTTCGTATTAGGCGGGTGCAGCTGCCATTATTTCTCAATATATTATTATGTGGTATGAATAAAAACGAATCACCATCTGTATCTCAAGGTACAAATAGCCAAATCTCTCTTGCGTGGTTTTCACTTAGCGCTGGCAAAATCTGTCTGGGGCAAAAACCGACATCAGACACCTATGCAAGATTAAAAGGGTTGGGTGTGACTCACCTTGCTACGGTACAAACTGGAGAGGAAGACGCCCCTATTATTCGCGATGGTGCTAAAGCAGCCGGGTTAGAATGGATATGGCTGCCTTTTTTACACCCTTCAGCAGATTCACCTACCGATGATGTTCACTTGCATCAATATCTGCACGAACTGTCGCAGATGCTAACTGAAGGCGCCAGTGTGTACTTACACTGTGATGGTTCACAGCATCGCTGTAGCTTACTGTTTTATGCCTTATGTCATTATTGCCGCGTGCCTTCAAACAGTGCATACAGTGCATTACATAGCTTTGGGGCAAGTTCGGCGAATGGGTTGTCGCGGGGCGAACTACAATGGGCAGCAGAACTCGGTCATACCGCCCCTTAGTTAGCGCTGGTTGTGAAAGTACAGCTAGAATGTATAAATAGTAGCGCTGGTTAATAGCGCTTCGGCGTCAATCCGCTCTTGCACGCACGCTTTTATATTCGCTTTGCTAAACACATAAATTCGGTCGTGTTTGTTGTTATCATCGCCGTATTCAAAGTCTTTTAATATCATGCTGACGTGCTCTCCTTCAGGTAACCCCCGAAGTCCTGCGCCAAATCGGCAAAATGTGCTACCAATGCTGGCTTCAAAATTAGCCAAAAATGAACGATAGGCTTGCTGACGACTTTCTTTTTGCTTAGCTAGTTTCGCTTGCCGCTCACCTTCTAAATGACGCACCTCTTCTTCGAGCTCTGCTGACTGCGCACTTATAGATGCTAAAGACGATTCAATTTCCTGCATTTCTTTTTCAAGCGCTTCTTTTCTATCGTCATCAGCTTGTCTTAATTCAAAAGACATATCGCGCTTGCGGCGCTCTAGCTCGCGAGTTTCCCACGCTAATTCTCTAGAGCGAGAGCGGATATCATGTATATGGTCGTTGTTATCTTCAAAAACCTCGGCAATTCGACGGCTTGCTTCGCCTGCAAAATCTTCCCATTCACGGCTTAGCTCAAAAACAATACCACCACCTTCTGGGGCAACCGGCGCTGCTGGAGGGGTTGGCATTCCTTCCACCATGGTTTCTATATCGTGGATCCAATCAGCACTTTTGCCGCGTACTGACACGGTGAATACTGCCCCCTGCCCCGCTAGATAACTGCTTTCTAGTCGCGATACTCGCCACCCTTTTGGGTTGGCGTTTTGGCGAAAAGCGGTATTCATTACGCCCGACATAATTTCCAATTCATCTGACAAAGACGCATAAGAAGTAGCATTACTTTGGGCAAAGGTTAACGCACTAACACTGGTTAGTAAGCAAAGAGATAATAGTCTTTTCATAAGGGCTACCTATTGGTTATTCGTCTACTGGAGACGCTGAATTCGAGTTGGGAAGCACAACGCTATATCCCATACCTATGCCATCAATTTCATCTTGTAATTTACTGAACTGACGGGCGTAAAATCGCTGATCATCAATGCGCTGATCGTTAATAAATTGAAGTAACTCAGCAAAGTCTTGCTTACGCGCCTCTCGACTAGAGGCCAATAAATACTGAGTGAGTTCGGCACTCGTTTGTTGTTGCTGTGCAGCAAGTGATTGTGCATATTCTTTAAACAACACTTGATTCGCTTCTTGGTACATTTCCCGCTGCTGTTTTACTTGCACACGTACTTGTTCTTCAACCAAGCTTGATAGCTGCTCGGCATCTACATTGCTTGGTGTTTGCGCCGTTAGTAACTGCCCATTATCTTTATTGGGCATACCCGTAAACACCAATACAATGGCAACCGCGGATAGCGCACAAGCCAGTGCAGGAAAGCCTTGCCACTGAAACCAACTCGATTTATCTTGTGCTGGAAATAGCTGTGCTTTATTCCAATCAGGCACTGGGGGCGCAACAAATTCACTCGCGCAGCCTGCCAGAGCACTGGCATTATCAGCCGCGGCGGCAAACACGCTATCTTGGGCGTATTTTTTAGAAAATGTCGCTTTCTGTTCTTGGGTAAGGCTGTTGTTTACCCACGCGATAATTAATGCTTCATTGGTATGGTCAGGTTGATTCATTTATTCCAACTCCAACTTTAATTTGGTTAGTGCGCTATACAAACGCGACTTGGCGGTATTAACCGAAATATCCATTTGCTCTGCAATTTCTTCAAAAGTGAACTGCCCAAAAAATTTCAGCTCCACCACCGCTTTTTGTGCCAAGGGCAAAGCTTGCATAGCTTGCGTTACCGCCCGACTCTGACGGTCGCTGGTAAGCTGCATTTCAGGGCATGATGTCTCACATAGAGGCTCTGAAATATCATCGATATCGGTAAACGCTTTTCGCTTTCGGTACAGCTCCATACATCGACAATGGGCTATTCGATACAGCCAGCTTTTAAATGTGCCGTCGCCGCGATAATTCGCCAGGCTTCGATAAACCGAGACAAAAATATCCTGCATCAAATCAGAGGCGTCATGGCTATTTCCGGTCATGCGGATACCGTATTGGTACATGGCCGTTTCATAGCGCGAAATAAGCGTGAACCACGCTTTTCTGTTGCCTTTTAATGCTTGTTGTACGAGTTTTTCATCCCGTTTTATGAACACTGCGTTCCCCGCGATATAGGTGTTTTTTTATATTCCCTACTCTTACAGTCGA
>TARA_B110000211_G_scaffold114497_1_pt1 | contig 11599 bp, 6 predicted proteins | sample TARA_B110000211 | Tara Oceans TARA_B110000211 (sample SAMEA4397516) | marine metagenome | biome: Polar Biome; feature: [DCM] deep chlorophyll maximum layer (ENVO:01000326); material: water (ENVO:00002006), including particulate matter (ENVO:01000060) such as... | depth 30 m
TGACTTTGACGATCAATTTAAAAAACGATTTCCCTTCGTCCTCAATCGCAATTTTCTGGTGCATGGAGACAAATTCTTTGTGATCATGGAGCGTTTCGATATACTTAGTCCATTGTGGTTCGGGCACTGAAATCTGAGCATTGATTCCCTCTTTCGCGATGTAAACTCTTCCAAACACACCCATGTTTGCCCATTCACTGTACAGCAAGTCTCTCATCGAGTTGGGATCAGAGATTGTTACATATCTGTAGAATGATGTAGTTTTACGCTCAAAGTCCTCGGCTTCAAGTGCAATAATGGCTTCATCTCTCCCGAGTTTATTCCTTAATTTCTTCTTGCCAGCGTTAGGATCCATTCACTCTAAGTTTAAATTGAGTTTTGATAGTCAGTAACTTAATCTCACGAGGTACATATAAGTGTACAAAAGCTTCGCTTTAAAATAAATTCTTTAAGAAAACCTCAATCTTTATTGTTGTTTGTAAAGGTAGTAAATGAAAGTGTAATGCTCCCGAAATTATACTTTAGGATGTTCTAAATATGGGGGGGAGGTCAAAACTATACTAACTTTAACACAATCTCTGTCGAAGGATAGGGAGCATTACAGATGTTAATTATTGAATTTAGAGTAAGTAATATAATAAACGATAGGTACAATATATACGTTCAGGATTGTGGAACTTAATAGCCCACCTAGAATTACAATCGCCATGGGGCTTTGGATTTCATTTCCCGGAAGGTCGCCATGAAGAGCTAAGGGGATTAAAGCGAGAGCCGTAGTTAAGGCAGTCATGAGAATAGGTGTAAGCCTGTCTTTAGAACCTTCGATTACTGAGTTTATTAAGCTCACCCCTTGTGATTGTAGTGTTTGATATCTCGAAACAAGTAAAATCCCATTACGAGTAGCAATTCCGAATAGGGTAATAAAACCTATTATAGAAGGTATACTTATTATTCCCGAACTCAGGAAAATAGCGAGAACTCCCCCGATTAGCGCAAGTGGAAGATTGAGTAAGATTATTCCAGCAATTTTAAAATCTTTAAATTCCTGATAAAGGAGTAGGAGGATAATAATAAGTGATATTAAGGATGTTAAAATCAAGCTCTTAGATGCTTTTTCTTCGCTTTCGAATTGCCCTCCGTATTCTACATGGTAGTTTTCTGGGAGTATGACATTAAGATTTACTTCATCTTGGATTTCGTTTACAACACTTCTCATATCTCTTTCTGCGACATTCGCCGAGATAACTATTTTTCTAGAAACATTTTCTCGACTGATAGTATTAGGACCAGTTGTTGATGAAATATTAGCGACGTATTCGAGAGGGATTTTCCCTGAATTGCTATCGATTAAGGCTTCGCGTATTTTTTGAAGACTACCTCTACTATCATCATCGAATCTTAGAATTAAATCGAAGCTTTTATTATTCTCAAATATTTGCCCAACCTTCTCCCCAGCAAATGCGACATCTATAAATTCATTAAAGCTCCCGATGCTTATTCCATACTTAGCAAGCATATTTCTATTTGCTTTAATTTGAATTTGAGGAATTTCGACTTGTTGTTGCACACTTAAATCTACGAGACCATCAATTTCTTGAATTGTGGATTTTATCTGATTTGCGATTTTAAACATTACATTTAAATCCGTCCCATACAATTTTATCGCAATGTTTGCTCGCGTTCCTGAGAGCATGTGATCTATCCTGTGGCCTATGGGTTGGCCTATAGTTATGTTTGCTTCAGAAACATCACTTAGCTTCGCCCTTATTTCATTCAGGAATTCACTGCGAGATCTTGTCCCTAAAATAAATGGCGCATCGATCTCTGCTGCATTTACTCCCTGAGCATGCTCATCTAATTCAGCTCTTCCTGTCCTTCTTGAAGTAACTAAAATTTCAGGAAAAGAAAGTAAAATATTCTCTATACGATTTCCTATTTTATTTGACTCTTCTAATGAAATTCCAGGCATACTCACAGCACTGATAGTTAATGTACCCTCATTGAAAGAAGGTAGGAAGCTTCGCCCTAATCCAGAAAGTAAAAATCCTGCAGATATTAGTAAAATAGTTGCTAATCCAAGTACCAACTTCTTCCTTTTCATTACTATTTCTAAGGATAAGCTATATAGATAATCTAGTCTTGTTTCTAACCAACTCCTCTTCTCTTGTTTCAGCAATCTTCTTTCGTTTGTGAGCATATAACTACACAGAACTGGTGTAACGGTGACAGCTACAATTAAGGAAGCGAAGAGAGAAACGATGAATGCTATTCCTAAAGGCTGCAACATTCTTCCTTCCATCCCTGAGAGGAAGAAAAGTGGAATAAATGCAATTATAATGATCAAAGTGGCATTGAAAATTGAAGATCTAATTTCTTTAGATCCTTGATAAACAACTTTGATGGGGGCAATTTTATTTTCAGGTTTTTTTAAAGCATTTTCTTTCAATCTTTTAAATACATTTTCAACGTCAATTACAGCATCATCTACTAAAGACCCTATAGCAATAGCCATTCCTCCTAAAGACATAGTGTTGATAGTAAGCCCTAGAAGTTTTAAGGAAATTATTGAAACTATTAAAGAAATCGGAATCGCAATAAGTGAAATTGTCGCTGTTCTGAAATTCATTAAGAAAACCAGCATTACAATAACCACGAAAATTGACCCTTCAGCAAGGGATTTTTTTATGTTGCTTATCGAAGCATTAATAAAATCTGATTGCCTGAAAATTTGATTATTCAATTCTACAGATTTAGGTAGATTACCCCTAATTTCTTCAATTAAACCATCTATCTTATCTGTCAGCTCTAAGGTGTTAGTGCCTGGCTGTTTTGCGATAGTCATTATTACTGCTGCTTTAGCATTCATAGAGCCATAACCAATCTTAGGGAGTGAGGCTCCTATTTTCACTTGAGCTACATCTTCAATTTTAATAGCTTTTCCATCTTTGATTTTTATAATAGAATTCCCAATCTCCCCTAAATCTTGTGTACGGCCTACTCCTTTAATGATGTATTCGTTTCCGTATTGATTGATAAAACCTCCGGACGAGTTTGAACCACACTCTTCACTCGCTTTAATTAATTCTTGTAGCGTTACATCGTAGAACTTCATCTTAGATGGAGAGGCTAAAATGATGTATTGTTTAAACTCGCCACCGATTATTATCACCTGTGAAACTCCTCCCGTAGCTAGTAGGCGTGGGCGAATCGTCCAGTCAGCAATCGTCCTTAAATCCATCTCACTTAAACTGTCAGATGACAAGCTTAAAAGCATCACCTCTCCCATAATGGAAGATTGTGGTGCTAGGGTAGGGGTGGCTACTCCGATAGGTAGGCTCTCAGAAACCACCCCGATTTTTTCACTCACTATTTGACGTGCTTTGTATATATCCGTTCCCCACTCAAATTCAACCCAAACTATAGAAATCCCAGCTGCCGATGAAGATCTCACCCTCCTCACATCTGTAGCTCCATTAACGGCAGTTTCAAGTTTAAAAGTCACCAGTTGCTCTACTTCTTCTGGCGCCATTCCATGTGCCTCAGTAAGTACAGCCACCGTTGGTGCTGTTAGATCTGGGAAGACATCGACCTCCATATTTGAGGCTATATAAAAGCCGGAAATAAGAAGTGCAACAGATGCGATGACGACTATCAGTCTATTCTCCAGAGAGTACTTGATTATTTTATTTAGCATAATTCTCAGAATTAATGTTCGTGACCGTGAGCGGGCATAACTCCAGACATTATTGCGAGCTTTATTGAGTAAGCTCCCTTAATGACAACTCTATCCCCAACATCAATTCCCTCTTTTATTTCCGTGAATTCTCCATCTGTATTTCCGAGTGTGAGATATCTTTTCTGAAAGGATTCGCCTGAGGTTTGGACATAAGAGAAGAAGTTGCCTTGCTCCTCAAGTATGGATGAATTAGGAATTAAAATGGATTCAGAATTAACGCTAGTCTTTAGGTATATATCTACAAATGAGCCAGGTATCAAACCCTCGCGGTTGTCAATTTCAAAGGTTACAGGGAGGTAGTACGTTCCACCTGCAGCACTTTTACCGTAGGAAATCATCTCGCCATTCAACGCTTGAGTGTCGTACAAAAGCTCGGAATAAACCGTTCTAAAATTCGCTGACGTTATCGAGTTTAACTTCCCGAAATGTTTCTGAGGAACTTCTGCTTTAAGAAACAGTTTGCTGTTTTTAGTTACTATAGCTAGGGGGGTTCCGATATCAACATACTCACCTTCCTTGACGAAAAGCTCAGTTATAAAGCCTTCAGTTTCTGAAATAACCTCCGCACTGCCATTTGCGTAATTGTCTGATAAAGACATAAAAGCAAGCATGGCAGTATTAAAATTTAATTTGTGAGTTTGGAATTCACTCAGAGAAATGACATCATTTTCGTAAAGTGATTTTTCTCGTTGAAAATCCACCTTTTCCTTCTCATATTTTACTTTTGCTATCTCATGTTGTAAGACCAAATTATTTTCAGTCAACCCAACACCACCAATGCTCATTAACGTTTCACCCTTATAGATTTCAGCTCCTATTTGAAGGTTGTGATTTGATAAATGAATTATCCCACCACTTTTTGCTGTAACAATCACCTCATTGCCTTGGGCGGATGCTATTTCACCTGCCACTTGTATCACTTCGTAAAAAGTTCGTTTTACGATCTTTTCAGTAGCAAAATCTATTTTCCAAGCTTGTTCTTTTAAGTATGTTATTTCGTCTGCATTATTTACTGACCGTTCATTGAGCGATTCTTCACATTTTTGAAAATCTTCAAACACGTTAATATCCTCAATAGCAATCCTCTCAATATTTTCAATACCTGAATCAGAAGAGATTCTAAATACAAGGTCGAATAAACCTGATTTATGAGGAGTCATCTTTAACCGGAATATCCCAGGTGATGATGTGCTCTCACTTATGTTGCTTAACTCAACTTGACCTTTGCGCTCTAAAGTAAGATTAACAGTCCCGGAATTTACAGATGTAAAGCTCTCGCCTAACTTTGTAAAGTGTGCTGCAAACCGTGTTTCTACACCCACAATAAGGGGCTCGAACTCAACGAAAAGTTCATAATTTTCTGAGTATAAAGTGTATGAAAGGGCTTCCAATGCATTTACGTTTTCAGCATGGTTTTCATCCTCGTGTGTTGAGTTATCATTACCGGGCTGACTATCATAGTGTGTGTCATGACTATGATTGTGTTCATCATGGTGATTTAGACAGCTTGAGATCAAAACGATAATGCCAACGAAATAAATAATTCTATTCATCTTCATCGATAAATTAAAATATGGTTTTTGAAAGTAGATGTTTTCCTAATAAAACGCTACAAAAGTTTACACCTAATCATTAGATGTAATTCTAATCTAGGCAGTAATTAACTGATTACTTATTTGCTTATGAAATAGCAGGTGGCCCTCTGTGTGGGGCAGTTACATGAAATTCACTCCTAATTTTAGGAGCTGCAAGAATTATAGTCTTTGCTCGCCTTTCGGTGTTGTCTGCCGTACTCTTTGTATCTATAAGAGGTAAAGTAAAATGATTGCAAGTATAATACTCAACTCTCTTTTGTATAGTGAAAATAAAAGCATCACACTCTCCTAGGTGAACAATTTCGTGCTTATGCTCATGGTTACATGTCTCATCATCGTGGTGGTGATGTGGTATAATGTCATGAGAGATTACTATCGCGAAAGCGAAAAGCAACAACTTAGATATTATATTCAGAATGTTCATTGAGTAATCAGCACTTCAAATATATGAAGATTTTTATAACTCTCTAGATTACATCACTGAGTCAAGGAATCTTGAAAAGATTGCAAGGCTTTTCCTTGATCAACATGATGTCCTAATTCTAACAAAGCGCTTTCTAAGGCACTCAATACTGTAACGAGATCACTAGACGAGACGGAGCCCATATGACCTATTCTGAAATATGTAGTTTTTAATTTAGGAAGGAGTCCTCCAGCAATTATCACATCCTTGTCTGACATTTTCTTGAGCAAAGCTGAGCCATTAACTCCTTTTGGATAGTAAACAGCAGTAAGAGTATTAGCCGAAATTTCGTTGGTTTTTGATATTGTCTTTAAGTTTAATGAGAAAATCCCCGCCCTAAATGCCTTTGCTAAGTTCTGATGCCTTTTCACCCTTTCACTTATTCCTTCTTTACATATAATTTTCAAGCTGGTTTCTAAAGCAACTATTAAATTAACGGGTGGTGTTCCGAAATATGAAGGTTTCCTTTCTTCGTATGCTTGCATTACGGGTAGCCAGTTGTTCCAATCTGCATAATAGTTTGATACTGGTCTTGTTCTTTTATGCCAAACTTCCATCGCCTTCCTTGATGCCATTAAAAGCGCAAGTCCTGGAGGAACGCCTATGGCCTTTTGCGATCCTGTAATAACAACATCAAGTCCCCATTCGTCTTGATTCACATCTTCTCCGGCAACTGAGCATACACCATCTAAAATACTAAGGGTGTTATATTTTTGGGCTAAAATCGCTATGGGCTTTGGGTCCACTAATATTCCTGTAGATGTGTCTACATGTGTTATTGTTAGGGCTTTATAGTGTTTGTTTTTAAGCTCATTTTCAATTGCTTTAAGACTTACAACTTCACCTAGTGGTGCTTCTAAAACAGTTGTATTTGCGCCATAGCGATTTGTGATATCTTCAAACCGATTCCCGAAGTATCCCGTGGAAATTACTAACACAGAATCGCCTTGCTCTATGAGATTGGCCACTGCCATATCCATAGCTAACGTTCCTGTTCCGGCAATTATAAAAGGTTGGCCTTTTGGAGATTTCCAGACCTCTCTCATAAGTTCAAGGCTCCTTCCGAAAATCTCAATAAAGCTAGGGTCAACATGACTCGTAGTCGCTTTGCCTAATGCCAGTAGCACATCTGGTTCAAATTCGATAGGACCAGGAATCATAAGTAATTTTCTATCGTTCATAATTCTGCCTTTCATCATTTCGATTGGTCCATTTATTCTACTTATTTCAGCAACAGCTATTATGTGTTACTAGTTATTTAGAACAAGCATAGGCTCCTTTTCTTTTATGTCAAACTGATTTGAAGTATTATTTTCTCCGCCTGCCTTTAATGCTTTTTCACCTGCAAAAAATGTTTTGTGGTCGTCACCTAGATCTGAGCCGGCCATTCTTTGGTGTTTAACACAAGAAACACCTTTGCGAATCTCTTGTCTTTGTACACCTCTTACATACGCAAGCATACCCTCTTCACCGAAGTAACCTTCAGTTAAATCATTCATATGAAGTGCCGTAGTGTGGTAGGTCGGTAAAGTAATTAAGTGGTGGAAAATCCCTGCACTTCTTGCTCCATCTGTTTGGAATGTTTTGATTTTATCGTCAGCACGGAAAGACAATTCCGACTGATCATACTCCTCGTCCATTAAATTGCTTTTATCATAAGCAGTCATATCCTCACCTTCAGACAGCATTTCTTCATATGATTGATTACGGAAATTTAAGGTCCAGTTAAAAGAAGGGGAGTTGTTATAAACCAACTTAGCGTTAGGCACAACTTCTTTAATTCTGTTTACCATATGTGCAATTTGTTGAACATTTGGTGTTGCGGTTTCTATCCACAATAAATCAGCTCCGCATTGAAGGCTTGTAATACAATCTAATACAACTCTATCTATGTTTGAGTTTTCTTTGAATTTATATAAACCATTTGGCAATCTTACAGGGCGTACTAATTTGCCGTCTCTTTTAAGGAGAACATCATCTTCTTTAGCCTCATAAATTTCTATTTCTTCAGCTTCTACAAAAGCTAGATATTTAGAAGCTAAATCTCCAGGTTCTAAACTTACCGGTAATTTTTGAGTAAGACCAGCACCTTCTGAATCTGTTCTTGCTACAATAACTCCATCGTCAACTCCCAATTCTAAAAATGCATATCTAACAGCATTTATTTTAGAAATAAAATCTTCGTGAGGCACAGTCACTTTCCCATCTTGGTGTCCACATTGTTTGGCATCAGACACTTGATTTTCAAGCTGAATAGCACACGCGCCAGCTTCAATCATTTTTTTTGTCAGCAAATATGTCGCTTCTTCATTCCCAAACCCAGCATCTATATCAGCAATAATTGGAACGATGTGGGTTTCAAAGTTGTCAATCTGATCTTGTACATCCTCTCCCTTTTCAAGTCGTTTAAATAAATCATTTAACTCAATAGCATCTGCTTGACGAAGGAAATCATAAATTTCCTTTATTAAGGCAGGCACAGATGTTTTTTCGTGCATAGATTGATCGGGTAATGGACCAAACTCAGAGCGCAACGCAGCCACCATCCATCCAGAAAGATATAAGTACTTTTTATTAGTGGTTTTGTGATGTTTTTTAACCGCTATTATATTTTGCTGAGCCACAAACCCATGCCAACATCCTAGAGATTGAGTGTATTGAGAAGAATCCGCATCATAAACGGCCATATCCTTTCTCATAATGCCCGCCGTGTATTTTGCGATATCTAAACCAGTCTTAAAACGATTTTGCGTAATCATTCTAGCAGCACTTTCAGAACTTATAGCGTTCCAAGTGTCTCCGTACTTTGCTTTAAGATCTTTTATAGTTTGTAGAGCAGAACTATAATTTGTTTGTGATGAGTTTACCATGATTTTATCGTTATTCTAGGAATTAATTTTATTATTTGTTTAAGTGCGTATAAGCTTTTATAGTAAGAAACTCTTCCAGAGTAGTGCTGTTAATCAGTTCTGTAAATAGATCTGTAGCCTTCTCAAATCTTCCGTTTTCAAATCGATCTTCTCCCACATACGATTTAATCTTTTCCAGTTCCTCAGGGATTAGCGCATTACATAATTCATGAGTGATTTCTCTCCCATCATCAAGTGAGCAAGAGTGATTTATCCATTGCCATATTTGGGTTCTTGAAATTTCTGCAGTGGCAGCATCTTCCATTAGGTTATAGATGGCCGCTGCACCTATTCCTCTTAGCCAAGATTCGATATAAAGTATCGCTACGTTAATATTTTTACGTACACCATCCTCAGTTATTGTTCCACTAGGTGGGCTTAGCAAATCGCCCTCAGTAATCCCTAAATTAAGTTTCTTGCTAATCTGATTTGGCTCGGGCATTTCGCTGTTGAAAATATCCATTGCAATTTTCACAAGACCAGGATGTGCCACCCATGTGCCATCATGTCCATTTTTAACTTCTCTTAATTTATCTTCTTTCACCCTATTTAATGCCAAACCATTCGCAACATCATCATTTTTAATGGGTATTTGAGCCGCCATTCCGCCCATAGCATGAACTCCACGCTTGTGACACGTTTCAATTACTAATTTTGAGTAAGCGTCCATAAATCCCACTTCCATTGTTACTTGATCCCTGTTAGGAAGGACTAGATCTGAATGATTTCGGAATCTCTTTATATATGAGAAAATATAGTCCCATCTTCCACAATTAAGCCCTGCCGAATGCTGCTTCAGCTCATATAGAATTTCATTTAATTCGAAGCTAGCAGTAATCGTTTCTACTAAAACAGTTGCCTTGATCGTCCCAGTAGGAATTTTGAGATAGTTCTGAGCGAATATGAATACATCATTCCAAAGTCGAGCCTCATGATGAGATTCCAGCTTAGGTAAGTAGAAATAAGGCCCGCTACCATTATTAATTAGATTGATCGCATTGTTAAAAAAGAAAAGCCCGAAATCTAACAAAGACCCAGAAATAGGTTTTTCATCAATTGTAAAAGAATGTTCCTCTAGATGCCAACCCCTAGGTCTCACCATCAACGTCGCTGTCCTCTCGTTCAGTTTATAATGCTTTCCTGTTGACGCATTTGTAAAATCTATTTTTCTATTTATTGCATCTCTAAGATTCAACTGCCCCTCCATGTTGTTTTTCCACGAAGGAGAATTACTATCCTCAAAGTCAGCCATGAAAACCTTAGCTCCTGAATTCATAGCATTGATCACCATCTTCCTACTTACAGGTCCAGTGATCTCAACCCTTCTGTCTATAAGATCTTCAGGAAGAGGTGCAACAGTCCAGGCTTCTTCTCGAATAGCAGCCGTAGATTTTAAAAATACAGGCATAATACCACCGTCTATTTCTAATTGTCTTTTCTCTCTTTCATCTAGAAGTGCTAATCTCCTGTCATTAAAAGCGTGATGGAGCTCGTTTAGAAAGTCAAGTGCTTCTGGTGATAAAATGCTTGTATAGCTAGCATTATGTGGGAAATCTACAGCGGTGATGGTTTCTGATTTTGTAAGCATGCGACAAAGATACTACAAAATTCACTCTTTAGCGAATATTCGCTAAATGTTTAATTTACTCTAAATAGTCAAAGTTCGCTATAGTGAATTTTAAGTACATCTCTATCTCTATTGTTGGTTGTAAAGACAGCAGATCTAATTACTAGTCATAATCACATTCTACTTAGAGCTAATGACGAGATCGTAGAGTACTACACTTACTGCTTAATAGTTTCTGGAGCTACATTAAAGGCAATTCTCTTCTTTGAATTTATCCTGTAATTAGAAAAAGAACGTTACTTACCCGATACAGAAAGTAATTTGCACTGTTTTGAAAGGGGTTTAGTTCAGTGAGGAACAAAAAGGGTACAAAAAACTCCCTTTTTTTTAATAGATTCCTGAAGTATACCTCTATCTCTATTGTTGGTTGTAAAGGCGTAAATCACTCTTATCTATTCAATTTCTAAATGCTTAAGGTATAGGAAATACACGCTATGTTTATGTTAGTGAAGTAGGTAATTCAGAATAGTTGTATCTTGTAATTCTAAATCTTAGACTATGAGATATTTAAAGGTGTTATATTGTGTTGTCTTTCAATTCATGTCTGCAATCAAACACACATTCCCTGTTGTACATAAATCCGGATCACATGTTTAACAATTACACGAAGTTCACGACAGCTTTTGCTACGTTTGCACTTTTTTTTTCAACTGGAGCTTTGTCACAATGTGATCCAGGCCTTATGGCTGTAGATTACGCTGTTGGTGGTGGATCTTGGGATTCTGAAATTTCTTGGTCTCTTACTAATGCTGCTGGTGAAATAGTTGCATCTGGAGGAGCTCCTATAACAGGTAGTGTTTGTCTACCTGAAGGCGATTACACATTCATTGGATTAGATGCATACGGAGACGGATGGAATGGAGCAACGGCGACGTTTACTAACGGAGTAAATCTAATCGGTTTCTTTATGTTAACGCAAGGTTCGATTGGTTCTGTTGACTTTGTTATTTGTCCACAGTATGATATGTGTGGTGTTTGTGGCGGTGATAACTCATCTTGCGCAGGGTGTCCAATCTCTGTTGCGTGTAATTACGATCCTAATGTTCTTTTCGATGATGGGTCTTGTATTTTCTATTGCCCTGGTTGCACAGATGATTTAGCGTGCAATTATGATTCATATTTCCTTCAAGATGATGGTAGTTGTTTATATTTTGATGAATGTGGAGAATGTGGAGGAGAGGGGACTTCAGGTTGTACTGATTCAGGTGCATGTAATTTTGAGATGAACGCGGAATGTGATAATGGTAGTTGTCTGTATTTTGATGAATG
>TARA_B110000211_G_scaffold81276_1_pt1 | contig 11573 bp, 4 predicted proteins | sample TARA_B110000211 | Tara Oceans TARA_B110000211 (sample SAMEA4397516) | marine metagenome | biome: Polar Biome; feature: [DCM] deep chlorophyll maximum layer (ENVO:01000326); material: water (ENVO:00002006), including particulate matter (ENVO:01000060) such as... | depth 30 m
ATTAACTAACAGTAAATAATAGCCTTCCACTTCGGGTGCGTGCAGCAGTGGCTGATGCAAATCCAGCACTATAGTTTCTGTGTTAATGGTTTTTAAGAGTTCCCCCATAGGGCTATGTTTAATGATTTCGCCTTGGTCAATTATGGCGATATTACGACACAAACTTTCTGCTTCTTCCAAATAATGAGTGGTAAGAATGATGGTTGTGCCCTGTTCATTGATACGGGTGAGGAATTCCCACATAGACCGGCGAAGTTCAATATCTACACCAGCGGTAGGTTCATCTAAGATCAGTAATTTAGGCTGGTGAACTAAGGCTCGGGCTATCATTAAGCGGCGCTTCATACCCCCAGAAAGGGTGCGTGACGCTTCAAAGCGCTTGTCCCATAAACCCAATTGCGTAAGCAACTGCTCGGTGCGGCGAACGGCCTCATCGCGAGCGATGCCATAGTATCCAGCTTGCTGTACTATTACGTCTTCCACTTTTTCAAACATGTTGAAGTTAAATTCTTGTGGCACCACCCCCATCATACATTTTGCTTGGCTAACCTCTATATCTAGGTCATGCCCAAATACTTTTACTGAGCCTGAGGTTTTATTCACTAAAGATGACACCACACCCAAAGTGGTAGATTTGCCTGCACCATTGGGCCCAAGCAAGGCAAAGAAATCCCCTTGTGCTACTTTTAAACTGATTCCCTTAAGGGCCTCAAAGCCGTTGTCATAGGCTTTATGCAGCTGGTTAATTTCTAAGGCGTAAGTCATATGTCTCATTAGTAATATTTCATATTCACCGTTATAGGTGGGGGTTGTTTAGGGCTTTTTAAAGGGCTAACAGTTTGTATTGCTTCGCTTTGTTTCACAAACATGTCGGGGTTATCACTGACGTGCTTGGCGAAATCTGCTATACCTATGCGTACCAATAAAAATCCAGACGCAACGCATGTCAAAACAACAAGAATATAGCGCATGGAACCCCGGATTGAGTGCTAATTTGCCTCGGGAATTAAGCTCTCTAGAAACTATTTTTCAAACGCCAAACGTTTATACCCGCTACGACGAAGTGCAAGAAATTGCCAAACTCACGGGCCTTAAACCAGAACACCTAGTAGGTTTTACGTCCTGGCGCTTAGTAATGCACGAGCTTATCGTAAGAGTGGGCGCCAACATTCATATTCCAGAAGCTGAGCATGAAGAAGACTTCGGAATTAACTTCCGGCGCATTACTAACGACATTTTATATCAGCATATTGCCCCTCTATATGCCTCTATTGAAGCCGACTTTCAAAGTTTATCTGCAGCAATAAAGGTAGAAGTGGACCGATTATTAGCTGAAGAAGTGATGCTAGAACCCAAAGCTGCCCCAATAGTAAAAAAAGGCTTTTGGCCTTGGGGAAAAAAGCAGGTAAAAAAGCAAGCTCTCCTTAGCAGTGAAGAAATTCAATTCAAAGCCATTAACCAACTTAAAACCACAGGCCTTGCCCATACAGATCCTTTAATTAGAGCGGTCTACAAGAGCAGTTATCAAATATTAGGTTCTGTGGCATCCACACGGGGTTTAATAGGCAATGATAGAGTGTTTATGAGCCGCATAATTTGTCGCCATGCGCTTAATAACTTCGGTAGCTTTATGGTTGGGAAATTAATTGAGCCGGCTATTGATTCAGCGGTAGCCAGTAATGCATATCAACTGTTAAAGCGCGTAGACAAACCTGTGATTATCAGCCTTAAAGGTGCCTCTGCAGCAGGTAAAAGTACCCTTAGGCCATTATTGCAAAAAACTATGGGGCAGCGCGGCATTGAGTCTTCTTTATACGGCATTATTAGCCCAGACATTTGGCGGCGTCAGTTATTAGACTATGAATCATTGGGGCCAAATTATAAGTACTCGGGCCGTTTTACTAGCAACGAAGTTAACATTATTGACGCTAAGTTAGACCGTTACATTAGACGCACTGGTCAGGAAAACCAGTCTATTCCCAATATTTTAGTAGATCGTTTTAGATTTGACAGCTTTTCAACTGAGCAGGTGCAAAAGGTTTTACACGGCACTTATGCCAAATATGCTCATATTATGTATATGTACTTTGTTATTACTCCACCAGAGGAAACGGTAGAGCGAGGATGGATTAGAGGCCAACAAAGGGGGCGGTATAAATCTGTGGAGGACTTTTTAGGCCACAGTGTGGAAGCTTACCAAGGCATCCCTAAACTTATATTTAAGTGGTTAGCGCATACTAGTCCTCGTTACGAATTCACTTTTTTTGATAACAGCGTACCCAAAGGCCAGTTTCCACTTACAAGTGTGACCGGCAACCAAAAAGGCATACAGGTATTTGATCCTATGGTATTTGTGAACATTGAGCGTTATCAAAAAATCAATATTTATGCCCGTAATTTAGGGGAGGTGTATCCTAGTGCAGAATTCATGTCAGTTGCTAACAACATGAACTTTTTTAACCAATGTTTAAAGCGCTTTCCTATGGCGTCATTTAGCCTTACTAAGGGTTCTGAACCCTACCTAATAGTGCGGCAAAAAACCTACACTATTAGCCACCAAGAAGAGTTCAATCTGCAACTTGAAGACCCTCAGTTGAAACTACTATTTGAGCAAATAATAGGCGCTAGGATCTATCATTAATCTGCTCTGGTAATGAACCCCACCACCCTTAAATTAAACACTAAGCAACGCTTTAAGCCCAGACCAGCGCTGAGTCTTGTGGCCCACCGCTTTAAACCACAGCGACTTATTGACCTTAACACTACAACTTAACTTTGCCCGAGTGACTGCAGTATAAAGTAGCTGGGAAGACAATAAGTGCTCTGCCTGGGGCGCAACTACAAGAGCAATATGCTGAAACTCTGACCCCTGGGTTTTGTGGATGGTCATGGCATAGACGGTCTCTAAGTCTTGTAACAAACCCACGTTTACCTTGTACACCCCTTGTGAGTGCATAAAGCACACATTAAGCTGGCCATTGTCTTGCGCCCACAGAATGCCAATGTCCCCGTTAAATAAACCTAAGCCATGATGATTTTTCGTCACCATGACAGGTTTACCGTGATAATTTTGTGCCAATCTAATTTGTGACAGGCGGCGGCTCAGTATACGTTCAACCTGTTCGTTAAGCCCTTCAACACTCATACTGCCTTGGCGTGTTGCAGCTAAAATTCTGAACTGGTTTAAACATAAAAATGCCTCCTCTACACTTTTAGCTTTTAACATAGGCACAAAGTATTGATCGCACATTCGCTCCAGCCACGGTTGGAACTCTTCTTCTGGTATTAAATTCAAATCTTTATGGGTTAACAGCAGGTGCCAACTTTTCTCTGCCTCATTGTGCATCACCTGATGTGCCAACAATCCAATGCCACCCTGCCCATCAAAGCGATGACTTTTATGCAAGTAGCTTATCGCCGTAGGCGGAATGTCAGCTAATACTGAGCCCGCAGCCACAGAAGGTAATTGCTCTGCATCACCCACCAGCACCAGCTTACAATGCTCAGGTAGGGCATCTAACAACCGCGCCATCATAGGCAAATCTACCATGGACACTTCATCAACTAACAGTAGGTCTATAGGCAGCGGGTTAGCGCTATGGTATTTAGCTGAGTGGCTATTAGGACGCAGGCCCAGCAGCCCATGCAAGGTTTGGGCGGTATGTGGAATACTATTGATGAGTTCTTTGCCTATACCCTGCTGCAACAATTGGCCCTTAGCACTATTAATAGATTCTACCAAACGCTGTTTTGCCTTACCTGTTGGTGCAGCCATCACCATGGTTAACGAGGTTTCATTAACAGCCTGCAATGCCACTAGCAGCCTTGCCACAGTATACGTTTTACCTGTTCCTGGCCCACCAGAAATAATACTCACTTGGCGCTCTAAGGCATCTTTAACGGCCTGAGCCTGCCAGTCTATTTGGCCCTCATTTGGAGCTTTAAATAGTTTAGCCAGTAAGTTATGTGCAGTTTCTTGTTGCTCTTTCGACAGCTGATAACCTTGCATACGCTTTAGTAAATGCTTTGCAACGTGTTGTTCATAGCGCCAGTAACGTCTTAAGTATAGTCGCGTATTTTCTAACACTAATGGTGCATCATGGTTTGCATTAATTGGGTGACTTTGGGCGCTATTCATTAGCACTTCAAAGGAAGCAAAGGTGTAACCTGACCTGCTAGCTGCACCTGCAGCTTTATCATCCGTTGTAGACCAATACGTTTGGCCGGCAATGTCACCTAAAGGTAGGCAACTATGGCCGTTACGCAGGGCTTTGCTTAGCGCCATAATCAAATGCTGCATCACCGAGCATTGGCTTGCAAAACTTTGGCACAAGTGGGCTGCTAAAAATTCATCTACCGCTTCCAATCCTGCATAATTATTATGCAATTGATCCCTTGAAATTAACATGGCACTTCCCCTGCAAACAGGCGATCAAGCTGGTTCAATTCTTCTATGCTGATCGCTTTAGCAAATATACCCGTGGCTGCTTTGGGCGACATTCCTCTGAGGTATAAATAGTACACCCCACCAAAATGCTGGGCTGGGTCATAATTGGGCATTCTTTGACCCAAGTAACGGTGCAAAGCTAAGCTATATATTAAATATTGCAGGTCATAATAATGCTGTTGGTTCGCGTCTAACATCGCTTGATAATGATAATTTTCAAGATCATCGCCTAGATGATTAGATTTGTAGTCAGCGACAAAAAAGCGACCACCATATTCAAATATCAAATCTATAAATCCATGCATCATCCCTTGAAGTACCGGATGGCTTGGCAATGCTGTGGGCAAGCCACCACGGTGATGGCTCAATATCTGCGCCAGGGTAGATTGCTTTGCCTGCTGCAGTGGAAAGTAGAATTCTACCTCTCTTAAGGTTTGATGCTGGGCAAGTTTCCCTAGGGTGATCTGTTGTTGATGCGCTAATGTGGGATTAAGGTTCATACCAATATGTGGCATCGGAGATTCTAAGCACTCATCTAGCCATTGCTCAAGGCATTCCAACTTGTTAGCGTCATCTTGGCCAATGCCTACCATGGTATGGTATTTAGCCAAAGGCACATCCATGGCAGTAGGCCAAATGGGTTGTGAAAAATCGACCTGTTCTAAAATATCATGCAGTAACAAGCCACTATTTTTACCCTTTGCTAAAGTGAAGCGTAACTCATTAGAGGCAGTATTTGGGTTAGGGTCTACAAGCTGGTTGCTCCCATCACCACGGTCTTTAACACTTGTTTGCTGTGTGTGAGCACCGTAACTGAGTTGGCGCACCAGAGCACTGTAAGACAACAAATTATTGTTGGCATCAATATGGCCACTAAAGCTTTGTGTTGTTAACACTTGGGTTGTTTCACTTGCAAAGCTCTGGGGCAAAGGCACCTGCACCGAGTCTTCTTCGATAAGTCGTAGCTCAGAGTCTTTAGGGTGAGTTAACTGAACCAAGGCCTCTGGCCAATTAACGGCGTCAGCTTGCTTGTGGCACCAAAAAGCCACTTGACCTAAAGGCGACAGTTCACTGTTACTGAAATCGCTCACTGGGATATAACACCTATACTGAGCACGGGTAACAGCAACGTATAATAGGCGCAAGGATTCCGCTTGAGCAGCACGTGTAGCCTGATCACACACTTCACTATCTCGGCCTATCATTAACGCTGGGCAATGCTCTTGTGGATGATAATAAGGGAATAATTGGGCGTGTTTGGTGCCCCGTTTAAGCGGGTCTTTGGCTTGGCTTGCAAAAGGAATAAATACCACAGGGTATTCCAATCCTTTAGAGCCATGTTGGGTAACAATTTGAATCAATTTGGCATCACTTTCTAAGCGCAACTCTGCACTGCTATCTGCATTGCCTTCATTACATTGTTGTTGCAGCCATTCCACCAACAATAATGCCGAACTGGCCTGGCTTGATGCCTTTTGCAGCAGCTCTGCCAATTGCACCATGTTGGTCATATAACGCTCTTTATTTAGCGCCGGTGGCACAGCACGCTGCTTGAGCAGGTGAATCACTAAAGCCATCACCCCTTGCCTCAGCCATAATTGACGCAACTGCATCATTTGGCTGCGTATTTCTATCAAGTAGTTGTCATCAAAGGTTAACTGGGCCAGCAATGACACACTGCCACCCCAGAGGTGAGTGCTTGCTGCACGCGCAAGCTGCCGATGATCTTCGCAGTGCAATAAACCATTAAGTAGGCGCACCATTTCTGTAGCCTCGGCACTGTCATACACGCTGCTTCTATCACTAATATATACACAGGCTAAGCCAGCCTGCTTTAGTGCGGTCTGCAACGCCTGAGCTTCAGTCGCTCCGCGCACCAGCAACGCAATATCACTGGCAATAAAATCGCCTTGGCGCAATATTTGCTGCACTTCTGCAACACACCACTGGGCAATATGTTGGTGCTTGCGCTCATTAGTTAATAGCTGTGTAGGTAGCCAAACATAGGTTAAAGCTGCACCACTGGCTTTAGGGTTATTCTCTTCATTGGCGGTAGCATAGTTACTAGCGCTAACATCTGTGTAATTAATGCCCCTGCCAAACACTTTTCGTTCTCTAGTACTTTCTGAAAAAAGACGATTATAGGCCGCCACCATGGCATGGCTAGAGCGCCAGTTAGTGTCCATATGCCAGCGATAGTCTGTGGCCTGAGATGCGCTCAAATAGGTTTGTATATCACCACCTCTAAAGCCATAAATCGCCTGCTTTGGATCCCCAATCATAAATAACGCAGTGCTATTGCTGGAAGGTTCATAAAGGCGATTTAAAATAGCATATTGGTGCCCATCGGTGTCTTGAAACTCATCGACTAAGGCCACTGGGTAAGCCAACCGCAAAGCATCAACTAGGGCTATACTTTCTGGCTGATTAACGCACTCGGATAAGCGCCTCACCAAGTCATCAAACTCCATAACTTGTTGTTTTTGTTTAGCCTCTTGGTAGGCTTTTCTCACATGCTGCACTGCCTCTAAAACTATGGGGGCAACCTTTGCTTGGTTAGCGTAAGCCAAGTACTTATCGGTAAAGCTCTTATTATTAATAAGCTCCCGAAGGGGGGTAATAATAGTCTTTAATTCTGGTGATTTAGATAACCTACCACCATGCAAACAAGCTAAGTGGTCTTTAGAGGCAGGCTCAAACACATCTGTACCTAGCCAGTTTAGTAAATCTTGCCACTGGGTTAAACGAACCCCCTTAGACTTAGGGTCAGCCATAGTGGCTTGGGTCATTTGCACTTCTACCTTAAGCAAACTATTACGAACATGTAATTTATTTTTGTGCCATGCCTGATGCCATGATTCAGCATCTACAGCAAACACAGGTGTTTGGCTTAACAAAGCACCACTAAAGGCGTCCCAAAACCCTTTTGGAGTATGCCAACCCTGTTGTTCAAGCTGGCTATAAACCACTGGCTGATGCATTGCTACACGAAGCCAGTCCTGCAGGCCTGTGTGGGCCAAATCTTGAGTATTGGTTTCTAACACCACTTCTAGGCCCGTTTGACTAGCAAATGCATATTGTTGCAAAGCTCGGCCGCAAAATGCGTGTATGGTAAAGATGGCCGCTTGATCTAAATTAAGTAGGGCTTGGTGCAACAGCAGTTGAGCTTGCTGAGGCTCTGCCTGTTGATAGAGATTCTGCCAGTACTCATCTTTATGCAAACCCCAGCTATTTTGGGCTTCCCGGAGCGTGTCTTCTATGCGCCCACGTAGTTCTTGTGTTGCGGCGCGGGTGTATGTCATTAACAATATTTGTTCTACAGGGATCTGTTTCTCTATTAATAAGCGCAAATAGATGCGAGTGATGCTGTAGGTTTTACCCGTGCCTGCACTGGCTTCAATAAGATGACGGCCTTTCAAGGGCATATTAGCTAGGTCAAGGTTGGGCATGCTTCACCTCTTTGATGCTATCCACCATGGGTTGGTAAACGTCAGAAAACTGCTCATGCCAATCTTCAAATGAGGGAGTTTGTGGCCATAGCCAACGCCTATATGGGTCACTTGAAAAATCAAAATGTTGACTATATTTGTGGTGGTACCACTTCTTCTGCCACTTGCTACGGCGCTTATCAGTGTCTTGAGAATCTACTTTGAGCAATTCTTGACCTAGTTCAGCATCTAATGGCAGGGCTTGGTTTAAGCCTAGTAGGTAAAGCGCTACTATTTTTTGTAACTGACCTGACGCATCATTTAATTCATCTACTTCTAAATTCTTTTCTAAGTGAACTGATACGCCCGTAACCTTCTGTTCAAAAGCCACTTGGGCAATTAAACTAGTAAGCCAAAGGGTAAGCCTGTCTTTAGGTTTTGCCTTGCTGGGCCGACTAAGGATAACTTTGAGTGGGCTGTTTTCATCCGTAGGGTCACCTATTAAAGGTAATTGATCTTCTATGGTTACGCCCATTACACGCGTTGAAACCCAATGGTTTTGTGCCTGTTCGTATGCCAGTGTTTGTAGCTCATCTAAAAGTGCTTCTGCCTGCTCTTGGCTGGTGTCAATAATGCGGGTTGCAAGGTGGTTTTCTGGCAGTTGCCCATTCAATTGATATTCTTCTCTAACCGCTTTGCACGCCTCTGGCTCATGAGACAAGACCGCAGCTAACATGCACTGGCGCAATTTATACTCAACTAATTTGGAGCTTTCAAAGGGCTCATCATCATCTAGTTCTAAGTCATAATCGTGTAAATATAAGCCTAAACTTTCATTAGCAAACGTACGGCCAGGGTTTTCTAAAAACCGCACTAGACCACTCACAGTTAACGCTTTTAAATGATCAGATGGGCCTACAACACTGTGATCTTCATCCAAACTCTCAGCTTGCAGCAAACGTAGCCAAGAGGTCTCAAAGCTAGGGGTAGATAAAGGGTTAAAGTTATCTTTGCTAAAGCTATGCAAAGGTAGTTGCCGAAGCTTTGAATCAGCCTGTGTTGGATTAAAGTTCCAGCCATACCCTCTGGTAAGGTAGTCCATCAATTCAGACAAAACCAAACTGGGTTGGCGTGGGGAGTTATTTTTACTATCCACGCCTTGATAACTAAAGTACAAACAAGACCGGGCACTGATCAAAGCTTCTAAAAATAAGTAGCGGTCATCACCACGGCGCGAACGGTCACCCACCCTACGCTCTTCTTGGGCCATTAAGTCAAAGTCTAATGGTTTAGATTGTCTAGGGTACTGCCCATCATTAAGCCCTAACATTGCAACTACCTTAAATGGAATGCTGCGCATAGGCACCATAGAGCAAAAGGTAATTTTCCCGGTAATAAAGGCTTGGCTACTACTTGCTACAGACAGTTTTTGGGTTAAGCTGTAGCGCACCACCTCTAAGGTAATGGTTTGACTATAATCAACTTGTTCTACCCACATAGCCATATTACCGATAGCCGTTGTTAGCCACTCTTTGGCCTGCTCTTCGTTACGCTGCAACGTTTGGTCATCGGCAAAAAACTCGTCTATCATGCCCGTAAGATAGCCCCGCCAAGCGAGGCCTGAACGAGGAGTATTAAGGTTTTTTGCATGCCCCTGCAACTGTTCAAGCACCTGCATTAAACGGCCTAAAAGCACCGCTTGGCTGCCCTCTACATCAGCTAGCAACCAGTCATTTTGATACTTTTTTGACTCCCCACCTTGAGCAAAACCAAGCAATAAACGCTTAAGCCCCCAAGACCAACTATAGGTGCTTGTAGACTCCTCTTGGCCCAAAGTGCTGGCTTTATGACGCTCATCCAAGCCCCAATGCACACACGCGTTAGCTAGCCAAACTGCAATAATTTCAAGTTCAGCTGGGTCGATACCAAACTTTCGTTGTATCGCTGGCAAGCGTAAAAAGTCTAATATAAAAGACACTTGGAACCGGCTATCTGGCAATTGCAGAAGTTGCAAGTAAGCGGCTACAAGAGGCTCTGAATCTTGCGGCTTGCGGTCGGCGATAGAGCACGGTAACTGTGGCGTTTCGGTTTTACTGGCATCATACCAAGAACCAAACTGCCTGCCTTGGGTGTCAAAGACAGCGCCTACGTAGGCAGCATAATCCTCTACTTGCGGGCACATGACTAGAATGTCACTTGGTTTAAGGCTAGGGTCTATTTGGAACTTGCCAAGCAACCAGTCATGTAAGCCTTGTAACTCTCTCAAGGCACTGGAACCATTGGCAAAAACAAGGCTGTCATCTACTTTTTTATGGCTATGTTCACGGGCATCATCGAGGTGCAAAATGTCTTGTTGAAGCTGTTGTAGAGTAGACAAATCTGCACTGGAACTAACAGGGGCAGCTTCTTCAAAGGCATCAATATTATAACTATCTTGCTGCTGTAGTAGGCGGAAAAACTCTTTGCCTTGGCTGCCTAAGTTAGCTAATAAGGGGTTGCCACCATCAACTAACACGTTATCGTCTTGCTGCGCTAACCAATGCTTTAGGTGCGTAGCCGCAATGGCTTTTTCAGACTGAATATGGCCCCAATATTCAGCACAAGGATTAAGGTGAAATATATGTACCTGAGTATGCTGAGCTAAGGCCGAAAAAACCTCTAACGTAGCTGGCGCCATAGTATTTAGGGCAAACAGAAAAATTTGTTGCGGTATCTGTTGGTGCTTAGGCCCTGTTAGTTGAGAAAGTGCGTGTATTAACCTGCGTTGTATATCTATGGGGTGGCGCCCATCTTGATGGCATAACATAGCCCACAGCTGAGCTTGCCAATGTTCTGAGCTGTCTTCTATTTGCCATTGAGTGAGCCAATCGGGACGGTAGAGAATATATTGCTCAAAAAGGTCAGCCAGCGCGCTGGATAGTTGAAAGCGCTTTAAAAGGTCTGCAGGTGTTTTTGTTTGCTCTTGCGGCGCTGATTGCCAGTAGCGATTAGCCTCAGAGAATGCTGAATTAGTCAGTATCGCATCACTCGCCAATACATCATCAATTCGCCAAACTAGGGCCTCGCGCTGATAAGGTGGTTGCTGAGGCACTTGAGCATCGCCTAATAACTGCCGGGCCAATTGCCAAACAAATTTTCCAGGCAAAGGGTAGTCAATGTTCATCGCAATGCCGTTTTGCTTGGCTAATTGCGTATTAAGCCAATGCTGCATGCCCGTGTTTTCAACGATAACTTGAGCAGAATCTAATACCCCAGAAGCACCGCCAGATTGCCCAAGCGTTAACACGTGGTTCAGTAATACAGCCAGATCTTCTAGCCTGTTTGCTGGGTATACCATGAGTTGTTTTGCTACAGCCATCCACCTAATTCCTTGTGTATTAACTTATGTTTCAAGCATTACTGGCCATAAGCCATTATAAACTTTGAGTTATTTGCACCGTAACATGATGGTCATCAGTACTTAAGTGCAGCTGATCTTCTTCAATAATGCAGCTCAAGTTCATCGTTTTAACCAACACATTTTCTAACGAAGACGCAGCTTCCACATCAATGTGAAACACCTTTACTTTTTTGTTGGTAGATAGACTAGCGCGATTTTTCTCTAACCAGATGTCAGCTTTATTATCATGATAGGTATAAATAGTCACCTGCTGAGCCCTACCACTAGCTTGGCGAATGCGTTTTTCATCTGGCATCCC
>TARA_B110000211_G_scaffold156052_1_pt1 | contig 11548 bp, 9 predicted proteins | sample TARA_B110000211 | Tara Oceans TARA_B110000211 (sample SAMEA4397516) | marine metagenome | biome: Polar Biome; feature: [DCM] deep chlorophyll maximum layer (ENVO:01000326); material: water (ENVO:00002006), including particulate matter (ENVO:01000060) such as... | depth 30 m
CACCGATGGAACGTGTGTTTAGAAGTTTAAAATCAGAATGGGTACAAACTAATGGCTATCACTCAATTAAAGAAGCAGAGCTGGATATAAGCACTTATTTAATGAACTACTATAACTGGCGTAGGCCACATAGTTATAACAACGGATTCTCTCCTGCTAAAGCAGAAGAAAACCTTAATTTAATGTCCGGAATTAGTTGACCACTACACTCTTACTTTGTAACGCCTCTAGATAAGTTGTTTCATCGTAGGTTTTCCACGCTTTATTCCTAACGCAATTTATTTTCAATAGATCGTAATTCATTAACTAGTCGGTTGTACTTGTCAATTAAGTCATTTTTTTCATCGTTGATAGCTAAGGTTCTTCTCTTTAAGCGTCGTTTGTCGTCTAAGCAATACTCTGTTTCGCGATCAGCTTCTATCTGCTCCTGCTCTTCTAAATAGTTGCAACGTGATAGGCATTGGCGATTAGGAACATTTTTATAATGACCGAAGATAGGATCTCGCTCTTTTAGGTCAGGGCACCTGCTGGCACATGAATACTCTACTAGGTCTCTGGTGCAAGGTTCGTTGTACTCTTCTACGTTAGCTTCAATTTTACGGGTAAGTTTTTTTAGTTGAGTATTGATCTCACCTATTTGGAGCTCTACAGCTTGATATCGTTCAATGAATTGTGTTCTTTCCTGTTCTTTATTTTGTTCTTGCTTGGCTAATATGATTTCTATTTTACTGTTCAGTGCATTACCTAAGCTAATTCCATATCGAATTTTTTCCGCAGCAGTTAACCATTTTTGTTGTTTTTTTAAAGCGTCTATTTCATCGTACTTAGCATAAAGTTTGTCGACTTCTGCGTTAAACTCGTTTTTTTGTTCATCGGTTAATTGACCCATGTTGCGCCCTGAAACATAGATAATTCCTTGGAGTTCTCTAAGGTCATCAAATACTTCAAAGCCATCTTCAGTAAAATCTTTTAAGGCGGCTTGATAACGTTTTTCAAAATCTAGAATATTAGCACCAGTAAAGTCATCGCTTTCAACCATGCTCATGTAAGTACTATCTATTGCTTTGATATTGGCTGGCATTTCTATTTTTAAACCAAGTCTCATTAGTTGCATATTATAGCGTTCATAAAGATCATTTGTTTCGGTTGCGATGCTTGCAGCTGCTTTAAAGTTTGCAAGGTTCTGCTTTGCTTTATTGATGAACTTTGTTTTATCCTCAGCTGTTGTAGCTGACGAATTTATTAGTGCTTGGTATTCATCTGTTATTTTGGCAGGAATATTTAAAGGTTTACGTTGTTGATTTACATACCTACTGTATGCTGACTTAAGTGATGCCATAACCTCTGCTAGTTGGTCTGTCTCTTGGTCTTTGGCTGAAGAAGAGGCAGATATCAATGTCAGTATTGTTATAAGTACAAAGTTAAATATCACTTTCATTACGGTTCCTTCTTACTATATCTTTAATTGGCGTCATTATTAATTATAAACATTCATACATAAACTTGTAGCAAAAACATAGCGGTATAAAGCACAAGAACATTTATCTATTGCCCATATTTATCTAGTCACCATAATAACCTCACTAGCAATAGTTACGAGGACATCCACTCTAAATATTTACTCGATGGAGATATTTAGAGTATGTCCTCGTTAACTGTAAAATGTATCTCGTTAATAATAAGCTGTTAGATATTTAGGTCAACATGGATACACCGCAACTAGAACATGAAGCTGTATTCTCGTTAGTTTTTAATTCTCGTTAATTATTCATTTATCGCTACAGCAGCAAATGATGAAGAGCGCGGCATATAAATATGCCTAGCTTGAACACTAGCACTATTTTAGCGCGTTAATTTTTTGGTTTAATTCAAATGCTGGCTCGGTTACTATTTTTTCAAGCACTTCAATTCGAGCTTTTAATGCTGTGATCTCTGCTATTTTCTGCTCTTCCTCTGAGCTTGTTAACTGTGCTTCTTTTTGCTTTGCAAAAGGTGTATCACTGTTTCCGTTAAGCCAGTCAATGATATTTAGGTTAAATTGCTTATCAATATAAAGTCCAAAAATATATAGTGAAAAAATAAAGCTGATGAGTAAAATAATTTCTAAGTTTGTCATGTAAAGCTCCTATTTATTGTACTGATAACCAGCTGATGCTATTTGGGAGACATAGCTAATTTCAATTGGCTGAATGCCCACTACAAACACATAGTCTCGAGTTATTTATTTTTATTACATTTTTTTATGAAAAAGTTTGATGATGAAAAGTGAATGTCTTGCTAGTCTTGAAAACTACCTTAATAAAACCTTAATTCTAATCGTGCATCAAATATTCAGCAAAGCTAGTTCTAACTAGTAGTGCTCTTGTTTTATTCACTTTACTGTTTTCAACAGTAAGACCAAAAAAGGCCATAAGAAAAGCTCGTTATGCACGGGTTTCATTTACCATATAAAAATTAAATAACATAAGGTTGGTTAAAAAAAGGGCTTAAAGCCCTTCTTGAATCAGTAATGTACTACGCTAACTTTATTGTTGTAGTCGGCCCTTCTTACTTTAAATCGGCAATTAACGTTTTCAACCATTTTTCTTCGGTGATAAATGCCCAAGACAAATGCTGATATTTTTCGCCAATACCTTCGCTAAGTATTTGCTGTTCAGTTTTTCCTTCTGTAACGGCTAATGTAACCCTATCAATGCTAAAAGCGATCATTTCAGCAAAGGCGGCAAGACTCTTTTTATCCGTTAATTTACCATGACCAGGAATAATCACTACGTCATCTGGTGTGTTAGCGAGCATATGTTGAACACTGGCTAAATATCCTTTAACACTACCACCACTTTTGAGGTCTACGTAGGGAAAACCGACTTCAAAAAATAAGTCTCCAGTGTGTAAAACATTAGCGCTTTTGAAATACACGTAAGTATCGCCATCGGTATGTCCTGCGGGTAAATGGGTTAGCTGAACTTCTTCATTGTCTAAATAAATGGTAATGCCGTCTTTGTAAGTAACAACCGGCAAGCTTTCAGCACTATGATCGTCTTTACTACTCAAGCGGCTTCGAACATTTTCATGGGCAAATATAGGTGCTTTATGAGAAAAAAACTTATTACTACCCGTATGATCCCCATGGTAATGGGTATTGATCACGTATTTAAGCTCATTATCTTCAATGCCTTTCATTGCACTTTCAATTTTTTCAGCTAGTGGTGCAAACTTATCGTCGACCAATAACAAGCCCTTTTCTGTTGAAAGTACGCCGATATTACCGCCAGGTCCTTGCAGCATATACACGTCACCTGAGGCTCGTTGTACGGTAATTTTAGCGTCAGCCATGTCTTGTGCCGCTACTGATGCTGTTACTGAAACGCCCAAGAATAACACCAGCGTCATTAAAGATTTTTTAAACATAATATCCTCGATATATTTTGTATTATTATAATGTAGCAATAAAAATTAACTTCAAGGCGTCCTAATACTGCCCCCCTGAAACGCTATTGATATTGACAATAGACCGAAGCTAGACAGATAAATTTCTTTAACCTAGAGTGCCTTCAGTTTTACTTACGTCATTGAGCCTTACTAAGATCAGTGTGGTGCAATTAGCTTGCTAATACAATTAACAGTTAAGTAATATTTGTGCGAGATTACAACCAAGCCCACCTAGCTTACTAAAATAAAGCTAATTGACTTTGCTTATCTGCCTTATCTTGCTCAGAAAATCCCAAAGACAAGCCTATCAAGCGAACTTTGCGGTTATTGGCTCGGGTCATAGCTTTAGTTAGTAACGCAATAAAAACCTCTTCATGGCAAGCATGAGATTGAATATCTACGGTGGTTTGTTGAAAGTCAGCGAATTTTATTTTTACCGTTTGCTTATTAATTTCACGATCATTGTGTTTTTCTAATCTTAGCTTAAGTTTGTTAAACAAGTTTAAGAGTATCGCTTTGCACTGCTCAATTGAGTCAACATCTTCAGCCATAGTGGTTTCTATGGCCAGAGATTTTCTAAGCCGTTTAGTTTCAAGTGCACGATGATCTATACCAAAACAACGTTGATATAACGCATCAGCAAACTTACCAACAATCAACTGTAACTTTGCCACAGAACTCGCCCTAACATCCGCACAAGTCTCAAAACCAAAAGCTTTTAGTTTTTCATTGGTTTTAGGGCCAATGCCCGGAATTTTTTTCAAAGGTAAATTGGCGACAAAAACACTTACCTGCTCTGGAGTAATCACACATTGTCCATTGGGTTTGTTTTCATCACTGGCAATTTTAGCCAAAAATTTATTAGGGGCAATTCCCGCAGAGGCGGTTAAATTAAGTTCATTAAAGATGTCTTGACGAATTTTTTCAGCGATCAAGGTTGCACTGCCAAAACACATCGGAGAGTCGGTAACATCTAAATAGGCTTCATCTAACGATAATGGCTCAATTAACTCAGTATAACGAAGAAATATCGTTCGAATTTGTTGTGATACTTGCTGATAAACTGACATGCGACCATTAACAATAATTAACTCAGGACAAAGTGCTTTCGCCCTAGCATTTGGCATAGCCGCACGTACGCCAAATGCTCTTGCTTTATAATTACAAGTACAAAGCACACTTCGAGGACCGTTGCCTCCAACAGCAATAGGCACATCTCGTAATTCGGGGTTGTCACGCATTTCAACCGCAGCATAAAAACAATCCATATCGATATGAATAATTTTTCTTTGTGAATGATCAGTGCCCACCATTCACCATCCCCCATAAATAGTGATAATTTTAATCACAAAAAGTAACTGTATGTAAATACAGTTACTTTATCATATAATCACTATTCGTCAATACGCTATGATAAGCAATTAAGGTAGTTGCCCTATCAGCCATAAAGTATTGTTCACAATGAAAGATAACTGAGACTAACTAAGATTAACTAAGCTTAGGCCCTTCAATCTAACTCAGACATTAGCAAGTAAATCAAAAAGCATTTAAATGGAAGAAACAAACATAAGCAGCGCTGGGTAGCGCAAAGCTGAAGAAGATAAAATAATTAAAGTGTATGGCATTAATAGGCACCAATGGACATAAAATTTACTTTGTTATCACCTTATGACCTTGACTACCATTAACGTAAAATCAGTTAACAGTAGTCAATATAAAACGGTCTCTGAACATCAATGCAAGTGAGACACTATTTAGCCATTAATTAAAAAGTGTACGCCTATACTCGCTGCGTAACCTAAAACAATTACCCAACTCCATTTAAGGTGCCCCATAAAAGAATAAACGCCTTTGGTTTGTCCCATCAAAGCCACACCTGCAGCTGAGCCAATTGACAGCAAGCTACCACCAACACCAGCTGTCATTGTTACAAGTAACCATTGCTGTAGGTCCATAACTGGGTTCATACTTAACACGGCAAAAACCACCGGAATGTTATCGACAATTGCAGACAAAACCCCAACAGCGATATTGGCGTAGGTTGGACTCCAATTACTATATAGCGCTTCTGATACTAGGCTTAAGTATCCCATAAAGCCTAATCCACCAACACACATCACAACACCGTAGAAAAACAGCAAAGTGTCCCACTCTGCACGCGCAATTTTATCAAAAATATCAAAAGGAATAATATTGCCTAGCTTCTTCAACTCTTCCTCATCGTTTTTAGCCTCGGCTAACGTTCGCTTTTTATCTAAAGATCGCGGCAGGCTCATACGCAAATAAAAGCCTAAAAATTTCAAATACCCAAGCCCCATCATCATGCCTAGTACCGGTGGCATATTAACAAAACTGTGACATAAAACCGCCGTAGCTATGGTCAAAATAAAGAGCGCCACAATACGTTTGGCTCCCCTTTTAATTTCAAAAGTTTCGCTAAGATCAGGCACTGATTTTTCGTTAGAAATGAAAAAACTCATGATAATGGCAGGCACTAAAAAATTAACTAACGAAGGAATAAATAAAACAATAAATTGTTCAAATTTAACCAAGCCTGATTGCCAAATCATTAACGTGGTAATATCACCAAATGGACTAAAGACGCCGCCGGCATTAGCTGCAACAACAATATTAATACAAGCTATGTTAATGAACTTTTTATCTTTAGAGGCAACTTTTAATATAATAGCGCACATTAACATTGCGGTAGTCAGGTTATTCGCAAAAGACGAAATAGCAAAGGCTAAAATGCCGGTTAACCAGAATAATGACCTAAGGCTTAAGCCCTTAGACACCATCCATAAGCGCAAGCCATCAAAAATGCCTCGTTCTTCCATAGCATTGATATACGTCATGGCAACCAGAAGAAATAATAAGAGCTGTGCATATTCCAGCAAGTTATGATTAAAGGCTTCTTCGGCTTCAAGGGGAATACCATTTTGCGTATAAACCCAACCAATAATCAGCCAAATAATACCCGCAGCAACAAGTACAGGTTTAGATTTTCTTAAATGAATTAAGTCTTCACCAATAACAAGTAAATAAGCAATTGAAAATAAAATCAGCGCGGTAAAACCAACGATAGAATTGGTTAAATCAATACTACCTGGACCTGATGCCCAAGCAGTAGAAGAAAGACAGGAAAATAACAGGGTTAATAGTATCTTTTTAAACATAAGTACCTAATGAGCAATAAATTGCTCTGATTATTACTGTTAGTCCAAATTAAAATTGCTTTTGCATTGGTACAGTCAGGGTTAGTTAACATGTTAATTAGACTATTGTATTTCACTCTTGCTAAAACAGTGATATTCACAGCATTGAAACATAGAGCTTTTAGGTAGCCCGTAATCTGAAATCATTGATCGCAACTAAGCAGTCAACGATGCTAAATTATCGGCGCTATTATAATCCTCTCAATCTGCTTGTCGCTTATATTTTTAAATCTTTTTGCAATAAATCATAATATAAAGCAAAAGTTACTCTTCACTGTGATATTCAAAAGCAGTAATTGTAGCGAAACTAGGTCATTAGTATTTTAACAATGAAGATAAAAACGGCTTCTAAGTAGACAATTTGCTTAATTTTAGGGAAGATGCGCTTGTTTAACGCTACTTTACTATTAGAAAGGTTTTAATTTTGCATACCCGCACATTGTCATGTTTTTATTTTTTGCTCACTTTATTTCTTGGTGTACTTTTTTCAAACCCTAGCGTTGCTCATACTGATGATATTAATCAAGCAACGCTATCATTAACAAATGGTGAGCACTACCAATTAACGGTTACCGTTGACTTGATACATCTATTAAAACAGTATTTAAATATCTCAGGCGATGATGAAAAAGTGATGATATGGCTTAATCAGCAGAGTTTATCTGAGCAAAAATCACTTCTTGAACAACTTAAACAACTTATTAGCCAGCAATCAAAGATCTACTTTGATAACAAGGCGACAAATATCGCTGTTTTTAAAGGCTTAGAGTTACAGTATTTAAAACGAATTTTATCTCAACAATTATCAGCAACCGAATACAAAACACAATTGCAGGCAACGGGCAGTATTCCTGAAAATGTTAGCGCCGTTAATATTCGTTTTTCACCGTTGTTAGGTAACGTGATACTCAAGGTCGTTCGACCTGAGCAAGAGATAATGAGCGCTGCAGCATTAAGTAATAGCTACCAAACCAGGACAGTAAATCAGCAACTAGCCGCTAACAGCCAACTAAGCACAACAGCATTAGCCATTGCTGGTGATTATATCTACCAAGGTTTCGTTCATATTTTACCTAAAGGCTTAGATCATATACTTTTTGTTTTAGCACTTTTTCTGTTCGCTAAACGTCGCAGTACTCTTCTATGGCAAATATCGGCATTTACCTTGGCGCATACCTTAACCTTAGCGCTAGGTATTTACGGCATAATATCACTTCCGGGCGATATCGTAGAGCCGCTAATTGCCCTTTCAATTGTCTATGTTGGATTAGAAAATATTTATCGAGCAAAAAACAATAAAACAAGTCATACCCGTATGCCGATAATATTTGCTTTTGGTTTATTACATGGTTTGGGCTTTGCTTCAGTATTAGCTGATGTTGGCTTACCACCAAGCCAGTACGCGCTTAGTTTAATTTCATTCAATATAGGTGTAGAACTAGGACAATTGACCGTTATCGCCCTAGCCTTTATTAGTTTATTGCCATTCAGAGCAAAAGGTTGGTATCAAACTAAACTCGTATTAGCACTTAACATCGCTATTGCCATTGTTGCAAGCTATTGGGTTATCGAACGCATAACTTAAGCAGGTCAAACCATGAGTAGATAGATATTGTTATCTGTCAGAAACAACAAAGGTGAGCTTAGCTCACCTTTTTTTATATCGCGTTTCAATAGCTAGCTAAAATATATCTAGTGATGACTCAGCGCAATTATGCCAAAAAACTAAATGTTTTTCACACTAATATCGCCAACTTCCATAGCCGCAACACGCTCACGTTCTTGACGCTTTTCACATGGGTTATCACAATTGCATGATTTTTCGATACCTACATTTGCTAGGCCACCACAACTACCTGCCAAAGTTTTCTTTTGAAAGATATAACCGACAGCCATTGCCATAACAATAACAAGAAAAAAGCCTAAAGTGATTAAAAACATAGCCATAATAATTACAAACCTATTTTGTTACTTCCAAAACTTGCCAGCAAAACTCAGCTTTGAATAATTGATATATAAAAGTGCAAACCTACTTGAGGTACTGCATGAATTTTACCGTGCTTTGCTCAACAAAGCCATGATCTGTCTTCGCTATAATGTAAACAGCAAGATCATTTTCCTCGGCAAACGCTAGCGCTTTCTCTTCTCCCATCACCATCATCGCCGTAGATAATCCATCTGCGGTCATTGATGACGGATGTATTACAGTAACAGAGACCAGTTTATGATTAATTGGCTTTCCAGTTTTTGGGTCTATGATATGCGAAAATCGTTGACCATCGGCTTCAAAATAAATTCGATAATCACCAGAGGTTGCGACAGCGTTATCCTTGGGAACAATAATTTGATGCACAGCACGTTCATTAGTTAACGGCTTTTCAATCGCCACATGCCAAAGCTCACCGGTATGTTTAAAACCTTTAAGGCGCATTTCACCGCCAATTTCAACTAGGTAGTTATTGATACCATTAGCTTCAATAAACTCCGCGACTAAATCAACACCATACCCTTTAGCAATAGTAGATAAATCAACATAAAGTTCCGGAATTTTTTTTGCTAGCATGCCGTTAGCAAATGTTAATTTATCTAAGCCCACACGCGCTTTAGTAGCGATTAATAGCTCATCACTAGGCACTGTTTCTGGTCGATATTCGGGACCAAAGCCCCATAAGTTAACTAAGGGTCCAACGGTTACGTCTAAAGCTCCCTGGGTTAGAACTCCTAAACGAATAGCCTCTTTAACAACCCGCGCTAAACCAGTTGACACGCTGGTAGGCTCGAGTGATGTTGATTGATTAAACCTCGACAATTCAGAATCTTTAATATATGTCGACATTTCTTGATTCAGTTGTTTAAGCTTGTCATCAATACCTTGTTGTAATTTAACTGTATCAATATTCTCTCCGACCACTTTAATATTATAAGTGGTGCCCATGGTTTTTCCTTGCATGAGATATTCTTGACGAGTGAGATCATTACTTGGGAAGCAGCCACTAAGCACAAATACTGCAAGTGTTACTAAAACGAGCTTAATTCTATATTGCATAACAATATCCTTTATAAAATTTAATTTAGCTAAAACAACTGATCTTCTCTAAAGAGGCAATTAGCTTTAGCTAACGTAAATAATATTGATTACTCATTGACGCGTATAAAAATTAAAAAGGCGACCGAAGTCGCCTTTAAATATTCGATAAGCTCAACAACATATTTCTATACTTATGCGCTAAATAATGATGTTAGTTCGGATGATTGCACGCAACCTATGACTATAGGCGAGTACATACAGCGATGAACTAGCATCATCAAACAAGCTTAAATTGAAATATTAGCCGCCGAAGTCATCCAACATGATGTTTTCATCTTCTACACCTAGGTCTTTCAACATGTGAATAACCGCAGCATTCATCATTGGTGGACCACACATGTAGTATTCACAGTCTTCTGGTGCTTCATGATCTTTCAAGTATTGCTCATGCAGTACATTGTGAATGAAACCAGTTAAACCGTCCCAGTTATCTTCTGGTTGAGGATCAGATAAGGCAACATGCCACTCGAAGTTGTCATTTTCAGCAGCAAGGCCGTTATAATCATCTTCATAGAACATTTCACGCTTAGAACGAGCACCATACCAGAACGACATTTTACGCTTAGATTTAAGGCGTTTAAGTTGGTCAAAAATATGTGAACGCATTGGCGCCATACCAGCACCACCACCGATAAATACCATTTCATTATCAGTGTCTTTCGCAAAGAATTCACCAAATGGACCTGAAATTGTCACTTTATCGCCTGGCTTCAAGCTGAAAATATAAGATGACATTTTACCTGCTGGTAAATGTAAACGCCCTGGAGGTGGAGTAGCAATACGCACGTTAAGCATAATGATACCTTCTTCTTCAGGGTAGTTAGCCATTGAATAAGCACGTAAAGTGTCTGTATCAACTTTTGATTCTACGTCGAAGAAACCAAAATGATTCCAGTCGCCACGGTATTGTTCATCAATATCAAAATCGCTGTATTTAACGTGATGAGCCGGTGCTTCAATTTGAATATAACCACCTGCACGGAAAGGTACAGACTCGCCATTAGGAATTTGTAACTTAAGCTCTTTAATGAACGTTGCTTTGTTATCGTTTGAGATAACTTCACATTCCCACTGCTGAACACCGAAGATTTCATCTTCAAGCTCAATATCCATGTCTTGTTTAACAGCCACTTGACACGCTAAACGACAACCTTCTTTTGCTTCACGCTTATTAATATGACCTAATTCAGTTGGTAAAATATCACCACCACCTGAATGTATTTCTACGCGACATTGGCCACAAGTACCACCGCCACCACAAGCTGAAGGTATGAAAATACCTTGGTCAGCCAATGCACCTAAAAGCTTTCCACCTGCCGCAGTAGTCACTGCTTTTTCTGGATCGCCATTGATACTGATCGTAACGTCACCTGAAGAAACTAACTTAGATTTAGCGAATAAAATCACCATCACTAACGCTAGTACTATCGCGGTAAACATCGATACGCCGAGAATAATTATTTCCATCGACTTTTCCTTTAATTTTCTTTATGGGTTTTAGCGTTGTCATGCACATTTAGGCCACGATAAGCTAAAACCGACATTAACCTAAAGTGAAATACCACCGAAAGATAAAAAGCCAAAAGCCATCAATCCTGCAGTAATAAACGTAATACCTAAACCTTTAAGGCCATCAGGTACATCTGAGTATTTCATCTTCTCACGAATACCTGCCATCAATACAATGGCTAACATCCAACCAACACCTGAGCCAATGCCGTAAACAACACTTTCGCCCAACGTTAGGTTTTTCGCTACCATGAATGATACACCACCGAAAATGGCACAGTTAACTGTGATCAACGGTAAGAAAATA
>TARA_B110000211_G_scaffold95567_1_pt1 | contig 11546 bp, 11 predicted proteins | sample TARA_B110000211 | Tara Oceans TARA_B110000211 (sample SAMEA4397516) | marine metagenome | biome: Polar Biome; feature: [DCM] deep chlorophyll maximum layer (ENVO:01000326); material: water (ENVO:00002006), including particulate matter (ENVO:01000060) such as... | depth 30 m
GATTGGATTTAATTTTCGAATATTCCGAAATGTAATGATAGCAGCATCCTGAGCTCCTTGCATCATTTCTTTATCCCTCACTTGTACACTTATCGAATAATTAATGTTGGGTTGAGTGAAGATACCACGTGCTACTTGCATAGGGATTAGCACCTTCAAATCTTGGTTGTTGCCAAAGGTGGCTCCTTTAGACTCCAAAACACCAATGACTTTAAATTTCACGCCGCGAATACTAATTGTCTTGTTTATCGGATCATCATTTACAAATAAACTTTTAAGAAAATCAGACCCCAAGAGGCATACCTTATTATTGTTTTCAATATCAAAAATATTTAAATTTCGGCCCCTGGCTATATCTGTACCTGTATTTTCAAGATAATTTTCGTTCACTCCATAAATGCTAGCTTCTGGATCCGTTTTTTTATTTTCAAACTTTACTTCCGCACGCTGAGAACCAACAAAAGAAATAGCAGTACTAGTATAAGGGAACGCATACAAATCTGTGAACGCTCGCACATCATTAAAGTTTATTACGGGGTTTATTTTCTTCCCTTTCGTACTATTTCGATTTACATTGAACTCATAACGCTTTAAGCTAAAAGTGTTTGAGCCCATAGAGGCAAAGTCACTCGAAATAGTGTTTTCTAGCGCTTTAACAGCACTTAAAATACCCACCAACGACCAAATTCCTATTCCTATAATAACGATTGTAAGAATCGTTCTAAGAAGCTGTGTTTTAATTGAGTCTAGTGCAATGAGCACATTTTCGCGGAAGAGTGAAGACATAGTTTTTGTTGTGCAGTTTAGGGTTAGACTATAAACTGCGTTTAAAGTTACAAGTTACCTATTATTTTAAGATATTTGTACTTGTTGAATAACACATTCCAATTGATACTATTGAGAATAATATGCAATGAAGCCTAACTTCTAACCGGATAATAAAAAGCTGAAATTTTGAAAAAACCATCGATACCCAAAGGCACCCGCGATTTTTCACCTCTGGAAGTTGTAAAAAGAAACTACGTGATGAACACCATACAAAGTAGTTTTGAAACTTTTGGTTTTCAACCTATAGAGACGCCTTCTTTTGAAAATAGTGATACCTTGATGGGAAAATATGGCGAAGAAGGGGATCGCTTAATTTTTAAGATCTTGAATAGTGGTGATTATTTAAGGAAAGTAGATGAAGAACTCTATAACAAAAAGAACAGTGGTTCATTAACGCCCAGGATTTCTGAAAAGGCGCTTCGATATGATCTAACGGTTCCTTTTGCCCGTTATGTTGTGCAGCATCAAAATGAGATCACGTTTCCTTTTAAACGCTTTCAAATACAGCCAGTATGGAGAGCCGATAGACCTCAAAAGGGACGTTTTAGAGAGTTCTTCCAATGTGATGCGGATGTAGTTGGGTCAAAATCGCTTTGGCAAGAAGTAGAGTTTATTCAATTGTATGACACTGTTTTTAGTGCGTTAAAACTTGATGGCGTTACAATCAAACTAAATAATCGAAAGATTTTAAGTGGTATAGCTGAAGTGATTGGAGCAGATGATAAACTGATTGATTTCACTGTAGCTCTAGATAAATTGGATAAAATAGGGGAGGATGGCGTAAAAACTGAAATGCTCGCAAAAGGTATTTCAGAAGTAGCTCTATTAAAGTTAGAGCCTTTGTTTTCTTTTACTGGTAATGCCTCAGAAAAGCTAGACTCTTTAACAGAGTTACTATCCTCTTCAGAAACAGGTTTGGAAGGAATTTCTGAATTACGATACATAGTGGATGCGGTTTCAGAATTAGGATTAGAAACAGCAATTCTAGAGATAGATGTGACATTAGCTCGCGGTCTAAACTATTATACAGGTGCTATATTTGAAGTGTCTCCTCCATCCAATGTGAAAATGGGAAGTATCGGTGGTGGAGGTCGATACGATGATTTAACAGGGATTTTCGGATTGAAAGACGTCAGTGGTGTTGGCGTTTCTTTTGGGCTTGATCGTATCTATTTAGTACTGGAAGAATTGAATTTATTTCCTGAAACTGTTTCAGAAACAACGAAAGTACTTTTTATTAATTTTGGAGAATTGGAGGCGATGTATGCGATGAAAGCAATTTCCAAATTAAGGAAAGAAGGTATATCGGCAGAGCTGTATCCAGACATTGCTAAAAACCAAAAGCATCTGGGTAAGCAAATGAACTATGTTAACAACCGCGGTATTCAATTTGCTGTTTTGGCAGGCGAAGATGAAATGAAGTTAAATACTTATACCTTGAAAAACTTAAAGAATGGAGAGCAACTAAGTCTTGACTTTAAAGGATTGCTTGAATTACTCTCGTAAGAGTATCTTTTTTTTTAAACGGACTAATTCATGTTTTGGTAAGAAAAGAGGATTGCTTTAACTCACGTATTCAAAAAAAATATTTGATCCAGAATAAACAAAAAAGAATCTTCCATCCAATACATGGCTAGCGCTTTCTCGAATTGCATCATCTTCATTTAATAAGAAAGACTCCAATAACTCCCGATTTGAATTGTAACATATAGCTATTTCTGTGAGAGTATAGTTGTTTCTATAGACATAGCATGAGCAATTAAAAAGATTAAAATAATACAGACTTATCTTTGAGACGGCTCAATTTGTTTTTATATTTGCCACCCAAAGCGGCGAGGTAGCTCAGTTGGTTAGAGCGTCGGATTCATAACCCGGAGGTCGGGGGATCGTGCCCCCCTCTCGCTACAAAACTTCCCTTCATTCATAATTCGTTATGTTGAAGGGTTTTTTTATAAACGCATCGAAAGGAAAAATTAAATACCTTTTGTTTTGAGTCTCTAATTATTTCTATATATTCGGCTTAACTTATAAAACTATGGACGATAAAATAAAATATGAAATGGAATTTCCAATTCAGGTATCTCCGGCACTGCTGTATCAATATATATCAACCCCCTCTGGAATGTCTGAATGGTATGCGGATAATGTAAACTCCAGAGGTGAGTTTTTTACATTTATCTGGGCTGAAAGTGAAGAGGAAGCCAAATTGTTGAGTAAGAAAAACTTGGAACGTATTAAATTTAGATGGCTCGAAGATGAAGGTACAGACTTATATTTTGAACTTAGAATACAAGTTGATGAAATTACCAAGGATGTATCGTTGATGGTTACAGATTTCGCTGAAGAGGATGAAGTAGAAGAGGGTAAAATGCTCTGGGAAAATATGGTTTCTGAATTAAAACAGATTTTAGGTTCCACTTAGTATCACCTAAAAAATAAACTATCTTTGCACCGTCTTGTTAAATTGAGGCGGTTTTTTTATGGTCAATTTCAATGGAAACTTAATACAGAATACGGAAACTTCAATGGGTCCTGATAATCGTGGACTTCATTATGGAGATGCCGTCTTTGAAACTTTAAGAGTTTCGGGATCAAAAATATTTTTTTGGGAAGACCATTATTTCCGTCTAATGGCATCGATGCGAATTTTGCGGATGGAGATTCCAGTTAATTTTACACTAGAGTTTCTGGAGAAAGAGGTGCTCAACCTAGTTGAAACCTTTTCAGAAAAAAATAGTTCATATAATATAAAGATCTTAGTTTGGAGAAAAGCTGGAGGAAAATACAGTCCGAAATCGAATGATATCGAGTACTTACTTACAGGTGCCCAGATAGAAACTCTTTTTTATACGCTTCATGATAAGCGCTATGAAGTTGAACTATTTAAAGATCACTTCGTGAACTCAGGTATTCTTTCAACGTTAAAAACGAACAATAAAATAGTGCAGGTGTTGGGCAGTATTTTTGCAAAAGAAAATGATTATCAAAATTGCTTGTTACTCAATGAAACAAAAACAATTGTAGAGGCATTAAATGGCAATTTATTTTTAGTAAAAGGGAGCATAATTAAAACACCACCTCTAACTGATGGTTGTCTTAATGGTATCTTAAGAAAGCAAATAATTGCGATATGTCTTCAGCTTCCAGAATATACACTAGAAGAAGCTTCTGTATCTCCTTTTGAACTGCAAAAAGCTGATGAAATGTTTGTTACAAATGTGATTTCGGGAATTCAACCGATTAGCAAGTATCGCAAAAAAGAATACTCAAATACAGTAGCAAAAAATCTATTGACAAAATTAAATGTGAGAGCACGTTTAACTAGTTAAACGCTGGGTCTTCTGGAGCATTGGACCAAATTAAATAGTCTCCTCCAAATTCTATCATTTTTTCTTTCCAAAAATCGTTGTTCGATTTTCCAATGATATCATTTTTATACTCATTGGGAATAACAACCCAACTCTTTAGGCCTAACTCTTCTTCGAGTTGTTTGTTGCCCCATCCAGAATACCCAAGAAAAAAACGAATTTGATCGCCTTTTAATTTATCTTCTTGGAGCAAGCCTAGAATTGCACTAAAATCACCTCCCCAGTAAATTCCATTTGCAATTTCGACACTATTGGGAATAATTTCTGGAATTCGATGAATAAAATAGAGATTGTCTTGTTCTACCGGCCCCCCGTTATATACTTTTAGGTTAGAGTTGGCCTCTGGAATAAAATCTTTGACTTTAAATTCGAGTGGTTTGTTTAAAATAAAGCCAACGGATCCATTTTCATTGTATTCTGCCAATAACACAACAGATCTATTAAAGGACATGTCTCCTATAATAGATGGCTCTGCAACAAGAAGGACACCTTTCTTTGGCTTTTGTGTTGTCATGTTGGGTTTTTGTTTCTTTAAAGCTAATCAAAAAAAAGCGAACAAAACAATTTTAAACATATGAGTAACAGCGTATCAATAAAAAACCCTCCTAGTATGACTACTAAAAGGGTGTTTATTAATAAAAGATAAATTCCTAATGATTTACGCTACTCTGTAAATCTGAACCAGCTTTAAATTTAACTACTTTTTTAGCAGCAATTTTAATAGTTTTACCTGTTTGTGGGTTTCTTCCTTCTCTTGCAGCTCTTTTAGAAACTGACCAAGATCCAAAACCTACTAAAGATACTCTGTTTCCGTTTTTAAGAGAACCTTGTACATTTCCTAAAAATGACTCCAATGCTTTTTTAGCCGCGGCTTTCGTTACTCCGGCATCACCTGCCATTGCATCAATTAAATCTGATTTGTTCATAGTTTGTTTAAATTAAAATGTTGATTAGATAAGTATTTATTGCTATACAAATTTAAAAGGATTATCGGTTCAAGCAAGTAATGACGCACTAAATCGCGATTTTTGTTAATAACTTCGAAGGTTTGTTAATAAAGCAAGCCGTTTTTCACTGTTTTTTATAAATTCAATGATAGTAAGGCTTTACAATAGTTTTGCATTTTTATTAAAAGAAAATCCATTTAGTAATGCAGAAACGGCCATTTTTCTCTTTCCAGGCAGTTGTATTTCCTTAATATCTAAATAGCCATCTTTAACAGCTACCCGCATTTTCTTTTTAGTAGTTTGTATACCTCCAATAGCATCGTTGTGCTGCACATTTTCAATTTCAACTTTAAAAACTTTCACCTTCATTTCTACACCATCATTTTCTAATATAGACCAGGCTGCAGGATATGGAGATAAACCTCTTATAAAAGCATCAATTTCACTAGAACTTGCATTCCAATCAATTCGTGTGTTTTCTGACGTTAGTTTCGGCGCCTCTAGAAGAGCAGTGTTAGTAGATTGAACCTCAGTTTGTACCTTATTTTGTTCTATAAGTCCTACGGTTAGAATTACCAAATCACTTCCCAACACCATCAACTTATCATGGAGAGATCCAACCGTCTCTTCAGAATCTATAGCTATCTCAGATTTTGAGATTATTTTACCTGTGTCTATAGCCTCGTCGATAAAGAACGTAGTTACACCAGTTTTAGCTTCCCTATTTATTATGGCCCAATTAATAGGAGCGGCACCCCTATACTTAGGTAATAATGATGCGTGTAAATTAAACGTCCCAAATTCAGGCATCGCCCAAACGATTTTTGGTAGCATTCTAAAAGCTACTATGATTTGTAGGTTAGCGTTTAGCGATTTGAGTTGGCTTAAAAAGGCTTCATTTTTTAAATTTACGGGTTGTAGTATGTTTAAATTTTGCGATATGGCATATTTCTTTACGGCCGATTGCATCAGCTTTCTGCCTCTACCCGCAGGCTTATCCGCTGCGGTTATGACGCCTACAATGTTCTTGTTCGCTTCCACTAAATTCTGTAATATTCCTACTGCAAAATCTGGAGTTCCCATGAATACAATCTTCAAGTCTCTCATTGTTTCCTAATAATTAATTTTTTTTATCTCTTTTTTAACCTTCAGCTTCTAAAATACCTCGCGAACCATTTAGTCAGTTATTTAATGCTGTATTTATTTTTCTCATTAATGCAAATCTTTTCAGCATCTAGTAGAAGTTTCAATACTTGTAAAATTAACGATTCTGTAAAACGGAGCGCTTCAGAAATTTGACGTGAATTTAAGCTGTCTTGCTTTAATAAACTAAGAATGTCTTTAGCCATCAATCGCGCCTCATTTCTATCAAGTTTTTGAGCGGTCGTATTACAAACAGAGCAAATGCCACAGGGTTCTTTGTTTAATTCCCCAAAATAACGAACTAACTGAAGACTTCGACATTCGCTGTCGTTCGCTACATATTTTAGCACGGCCTCTACTTGATCCGTTTTTTTAGTGTTTAATACCTCGACTTCTTTTGCAACTACATTTATGGTTTTGTCATCCTCTCGTGGCACTAAAAATGTTAGCGAAGCATCTGTAATGTGTAAACTTAGCTCCAATAATTCCTCACGTTCCATTTTCTTTAACACTGAAATAATAACGGATATTTTCTGCCCCGATTTTTTAGCTACTAATTCTAAATTTACTTTTGTTGGGGAATCAAAAATACCACCGTAAAGGCGGAGTATCGTTTTGCCAATAACGGAAGCTACGATGTCTCGCTCAAAATAGGAGAGAAGCGTTTCCGAAGAAACTGTAAAACTGATTGTTGTTTTTCTCCCAAATTCTTTCGAGAGTTGAATAATAGCAAGTCGATCAAGCGTGTTTAGAGCATTGTATGCTACAAATGTATTGAGCTTGTAAGTAGTACAGAAATCTGTGAAACTAAAACTATGTTCTGAAAACATTCCTTCTCCATAGGCTATGCGAAAATAATTCACGAGCGAACGATATATTTTTTTTAAGTCTACAGGAGTTGCCAGCGAATCGATAAACTGCTTTCGAACAAGTATTTTATCATAGGCATTGTGCAGAAGTACAGCAGTTGCTCGAGCCCCGTCTCGTCCAGCTCTACCAGCTTCCTGAAAATAACTTTCTAAACTTTCTGGTAGTTGTACATGTATTACAAACCGAACGTTTGGATGGTCTATTCCCATACCAAAGGCATTCGTTGCAACCATAATTGAAATGCTATTATTTTGCCAAGCCTCAAGTTTCCTATCCTTGTCATCCGCCGAAAGACCACCGTGATAGAAAGCACTGCGAAAACCAAGACTGTTTAACTGATTGTGAATTTCAACTGCAGCTTTCCTGCTTCTTACATAAACAATAGCCGATCCTGTATTCCTTTTTAAAAGACGCTCAATTTGATACAACTTATCATCTTGTTCAATTACTTGATAAGCGATGTTTTTTCGCACAAAGGAGTCCTTAAAGATATTTGGCAATTCGAGCTTCAGTTCTTCGATGGTATGTTCCAATACTTTGGGAGTCGCTGTTGCCGTTAGTGCAATAATTGGAACTAAGGGATGCAGTTCTCGTAAAATGGTAATATTCTTGTAAGCGGGTCTAAAATCACTGCCCCATTGTGAAATACAATGAGCCTCATCAACAGCAATTGTATTCACGTTCATCTTTTTTATATAATTTTGAACCATCTCCTGTTGCAACCTTTCGGGTGAAAGATATAAGAACTTATAATTTCCATGTGTAGCGTTGTCCAGTAATGTTCTTAATTCATCAAAGGAAAGACCTCCTTTCAACGCAAGCGCCTTTATTCCCTTGTTTTGCAGGCTTTTTACTTGGTCGCTAATTAAAGCAATTAAAGGTGAGACAACAATGCAAATACCTTCATTTAAAAGTGCAGGTATTTGAAAGCATATGGATTTCCCACCGCCAGTGGGTAATAACGCGACGGTATCTTGACCGTTTAGAACAGAGTCTATAATCGCTTCTTGTCTTGATTTAAAAGAAGAAAACCCCCAATGCTTCTCAAGAATTTGGAGCGGTGTATTCAAAATAATAGTTTTAGTTTATCCAGTATAAAGGTGATACGCTCTTCAATCGTTCCATGGGGCACTTCTATAACACTGTAGTTGAATTTTTTATATGAATTGACTAAAAACTGGTGCAGTTCTTCTGCTTGTTCAAAAGACTCGTATCGCTCATTATCTTGCCTATAAATAGCTTTCCATGGGGGGAGTAAGAAAATGGCATCATATCGATTACTGCTACATATTTTTGAAAAGTCACTTGGATATTGTGAATCTATATAATCCATATAAGCAGTAATGTCGGGCATTCCGCGATCGTAAAAAACACAACCTTCTGGAGATATAAAACCGTCATTAAATTGCTGTAACCTTCCTTCGAGAAGCTTTTCGCTAAAAAGCAATGGTTTTTCTAAAAATAATTGAGAAACACCTTCTTTCTGAGCAGCAATTGTGATATCTCTAGAGATTTCATGCATACACTTGTAACCTTCTTTTTCCAGGTGGGAAATGAGGCTAGTTTTGCCGGTGCCGGGTCCTCCTGAAATGACAATTCTTCTTGATTCCAAGCTGTTTTTTTTACGGATCAATTGAAAACATTGATCTTTTAAATATAGACAAAGTTCGTAAATAATTATTGATACTGAAAACCTATCTTTGCAAGAGATTTATAAACAAAACGAATACAAGTGGATAAAAAGTCTTCAGAATTTTACGATAGGTTAAAAACACAATTAGAACAGGACTCCACCTGGCCATCTCCCTATCTTTTTAAGTTTATTGTACCGAGTAAACTTGATAAAATAGCAGAAATTGAAGCGGCTTTCGATGATACAGATGCGAAAATTAATACAAGAGACTCTTCAAAGGGAACATATACAAGTATTTCCATAAAAGTAACGATGGAATCGGCCGATTCAATAATAGCCAAATATCTTGAAGTTTCTAGTGTAGAGGGTGTTATTTCTCTATAAATTTAGTATTTTGCGTTTTTAATTACTTCAGAAATACATTACCCCCTTAAAAATATACACTTTGATTGAAGATATAGAATACAATACCGAGCGCCCTAAGTTGATTATACCTGAATATGGACGTCACATGCAAAAAATGGTTGATCAGGCCGTTGCAACAGAAGATCGTGTGGAACGAAATAAAATTGCCAAAAGCATCATTGCGATTATGGGTAATTTAAATCCACATCTGCGGGATGTCCCAGATTTTCAACCCATGTTATGGGATCAGTTATTTATAATTTCAGATTTTAAACTTGATGTAGAGTCACCATTTCCAATTCCTACAAGAGAAGAACTAGCGGAAAGACCTGAACCTCTAGAGTACCCTCAAAATTTTCCAAGATATCGTTTTTACGGAAATAATATCAAAAGGATGATTGATGTTGCTGTAACTTGGGAAGAAGGAGATAAGCGCGAAGGACTCATTCTTACGATTGCGAATCATATGAAGAAATGCTTCTTAAATTGGAATAAAGATACAGTTGACGATAGGGTTATTTTTAATCACCTTTACGAGCTTTCTGACGGAAAGATTGATTACAAGGATAGCACTGAAGCATTAGTGGACGCTACAGAATTACTAAAAACAAAGAAACGTTTCGTTTCAAATACCGGTTCATCAACTAAGAAGAACTACAAGAGTAATTCAAACAATCGGAATACAAACAGGAAGCGCTATTAATCTTATTTATCGTAATTCATGGCAACTTTTCAAATTGAAGGAGGACACAAATTAAATGGAGAAATCCGTCCTCAAGGTGCAAAAAACGAGGCGCTTCAAATCTTATGTGCTGTCTTATTAACGTCGGAAGAGGTTCTAATAGAAAACATTCCAGATATTCGAGATGTCAATAAGTTAATTGAGATTCTAGGGAATTTGGGTGTAAAAATTCAAAAACTAGGAAAAGGAAAATTTTCTTTTAAAGCAGACGAACTCAATTTAGAGTATCTAGAATCTGAATTATTCAAAGAGGAGGGAAGTTCATTGCGAGGTTCAATCATGATTGTTGGTCCCTTGCTTACCCGCTTCGGAAAAGGATACATTCCGCGTCCGGGAGGAGATAAGATTGGAAGAAGAAGACTCGATACTCATTTTGAAGGCTTCATAAAGTTAGGAGCTACTTTTCGATACAACAGGGAAGAGCGTTTTTACGGTGTAGAAGCACCCAATGGTCTCCAAGGAACCTATATGTTACTAGACCAAGCGTCTGTAACAGGAACGGCTAATATTGTTATGGCTGCCGTTCTTGCAAAAGGAAAGACAACTATTTATAATGCCGCCTGCGAGCCGTATCTTCAGCAACTTTGTAAGATGTTGAATTCGATGGGAGCCGATATTAAAGGTATTGGATCTAATATGTTAATCATCGAAGGTGTTATCGCGCTGGGAGGTTGTACACATAGGGTATTGCCAGATATGATTGAGATTGGGAGTTGGATTGGCCTTGCCGCAATGACTCATAGTGAAATTACTATTAAGGATGTAAGTTGGGACGACTTAGGTCTAATCCCTGATACTTTCAGAAAACTTGGTATAACACTGGAAAGGAGAGGGGATGATATTTATATCCCTTCACACGAGCATTATGAAATACAAGGGTATATAGATGGATCCATCCTAACAGTATCTGATGCACCTTGGCCAGGATTCACGCCCGATTTATTAAGCATTGTTCTAGTAGTCTGTACGCAGGCAAAAGGAAGTGTTCTTATTCATCAAAAAATGTTTGAAAGTAGGCTGTTCTTTGTCGATAAGTTGATTGATATGGGCGCAAAGATTATTTTGTGTGACCCACATCGTGCAACCGTAATAGGGTATGATTTTGAATCTAGCCTAAAAGCAACTACTATGGTCTCACCAGATATTCGAGCTGGTATCTCTTTACTTATTGCAGCACTCTCTGCAAAAGGGACAAGTATCATCCACAATATTGAACAGATAGATAGAGGTTATGAAAATATTGACGAGCGTCTCAGAGCTATTGGTGCAAAAATAACAAGACTAGATAGCTAATTTTTTTAGCGTACAAATAAATAAAAAACCATCCTGATAAAATCCTAGGATGGTTTTTTTATGCTCTAAAGATTCATGAAGGTAGATGTTAGACAGTGCGATTTTTATTAATCTCGTCTTGTAACTTCCGCCTCAATAGTTGTTCGTTTGTAAGGGTTTTTTTACGATGGGCATCAAAATCTGACTCTACTTCAGTTAACCTTAACTTTGTATTCTTAGTAATTTCATGACCATTCTTATGCTTATAAAGCAGAAAGCCTAGAAGCCCTAACAAACCACTAATAATAGACCATAGCAGCGTGTTGTATGTGGTTTTT
>TARA_B110000211_G_C14092547_1_pt1 | contig 11528 bp, 10 predicted proteins | sample TARA_B110000211 | Tara Oceans TARA_B110000211 (sample SAMEA4397516) | marine metagenome | biome: Polar Biome; feature: [DCM] deep chlorophyll maximum layer (ENVO:01000326); material: water (ENVO:00002006), including particulate matter (ENVO:01000060) such as... | depth 30 m
AGCTAATGTAGTATTCGCACTTTATGAATATTACTTATGTGCCAAAAGCGGACATTACTAGTTTAATCAATCACAACTCAAGGTTGTTTTACATATTGTTAATATTCACTAAAATAGTGACAGCAATATCGAAATTAACTATGTTAGTGGCAAGGTATGCAGTTTGTCGCTGTTCCAGTTAAAGATCTGCACTTTAATGCACATTAAAGTGCAGAATAGAATCTATGTCTTATCATTATCTAATGTATGTAGTCTCTAAAGAGTACACTTAAGTTAAGCTTTAATTTAATAATCAGTGATATGCTTCGCGTCTCTTATTTAGCGATCGAGGATTGCTCTTTTCTTTCGCAGACTCATTATCTTAGTGATAGTAAATGAATAAAAAAATTAAACATGAGTACCAAATCAGTATGCGCTCAGCCATGGAGGCTGAACAAGTCAATGATTTAGACAATGCGTTTAAGTCTCTTGAAAGAGCGCATATTTTAGGGCAGAGATATTTTATACCGCACATAGCGACGCACTGGCAGATGTTACGAATTGGGCTTAAACGCAATGATAATCGCGAGGTTATTGGTCAGATCGTCCGTTTGATAGCAACGGTTGCGGGTTTTATATTTGGTTGGGTTCCAAGGGGAAATCCTGGAGGCGCGAATATCTCTGCTTTAAAGCCAGTGCCCTTGCCAGCTGACTTGCAACCCTTGCTAGCTGACAGCCCCATTTGGCGGGACGTCTTAATACGCCTGACTATTTACGCGGTTATCGTTTTAATCGTATTAGCATAAACACCCATACTATTGCCAAAACGTTCTTCGCTGCAGCCCAATGCTGCAGCGAAGCAGGTTAATGATTATTCCGTTTGCTGTTTGCGGTTATCGTTTTTGTGTACCCAATGATATAACACCGGCAATACCAGCAAGGTCAGTAAGGTTGACGAAATAATACCGCCAATCACCACTGTCGCCAGCGGACGCTGCACTTCTGCACCGGTGCCAATATTAATCGCCATCGGCACAAAACCAAGGCTCGCGACCAAAGCGGTCATTAGCACAGGGCGCAACCGGGTAAGCGCGCCTTCCGTTATCGCAAGCAGCAAGTCACCTTTTTCACGCCAGAGATCGCGAATAAAGCTCAGCATGACCAGGCCGTTCAGCACCGCCACACCTGATAATGCGATAAAGCCAATGCCGGCAGAGATTGATAAAGGCATACCGCGCAAATACAACGCCAGCACGCCACCGGTAAGCGCCAACGGCACACCGCTGAAGATAATAAGCGCATCTTTTAATGACGCAAAAGCCATCACCAGAATACCTAAAATCAGCAGCAACGTAACAGGCACCACGATGCTAAGGCGCTGACTGGCTGACTCCAGCTGCTCAAAAGTACCGCCATAATCCAGCCAGTAACCGGCTGGTAATGCAACGTCGCGGTTGATTTGGGCCTTTACCTCTTCTACAAAACTGCCAAGGTCTCGCCCGCGCACATTCGCGGTTACCACTACCCGGCGTTTGCCGTTTTCACGACTAATTTGCGCCGGCGCAGGCGACAAATCTAAGGTAGCCACTTCCTGTAACGGTACAAAGTCCCCATTTGGTAATGGCACCGGCAACACCGCCAGTTTGTCCAGATCGCGACGCAGGGTTTCCGGCAAGCGCACAATCAGCTCAAAGCGTCTGTCACCTTCATACAGAATACCGGCCGACGTACCTCCAATTGCCGCTGATACCCAGTCCTGTAGTTCAACCACATTTAAGCCGTAACGGGCAAGCGCAGTTCGGTTGGGGATCACCGACAAGGTTGGCAAACCAGTGACTTGTTCCACTTTAGTATCCGCAGCACCTTGCACCTTGTTGACGGCTTGCAGAATTTGATTAGCGCTTGTAACCAGCTGATCTAAATCATCGCCAAATACCTTAATAGCCAGATCAGCTCGTACACCGGAAATCAGTTCATTAAAACGCATCTGAATAGGTTGGGTAAATTCATAGTTATTGCCCGGCAATGTCGCCAAAGCAGCCTCCATTTCAGCGACCAATTGGGCTTTGGTTTTATCCGGATTGGGCCATTCACTGCGCGGTTTTAATATCACAAAGTTGTCAGCCACATTGGGTGGCATCGGATCGGTCGCCACTTCTGCCGTACCAATTCTGGCAAACACTTTATCAACCTCAGCAAAGGTTTTGATCTTCTGCTCCAGAATTTCCTGCATTGCAACGGCTTGTTCTAAGCCGGTGCCCGGAATACGCATGGCATGTAAAGCGATATCGCCCTCATCAAGCTGAGGCACAAACTCCGATCCCAGGGTGGTGGCCAGCCACAGACACACACCAACCAGAGCACTGGCCAAACCAATCACCAGCCAGCGAAATTTGAGTGCCAGCGCTAATAGCGGTGCGTACAGGGTTTTAGCGCCTCTTATGACCGCACTTTCTTTTTCACTGATTTTACCATTTAAGAACACCGCCACAGCGGCAGGCACAATGGTCACCGACAACACCATAGCGGATAACAGGGCCATCACCACAGTCGCTGCCATAGGATGAAACATTTTACCTTCGACACCGGTCAGCGAAAAAATAGGAATATACACGATAGTAATAATGGCCACACCGAACAAACTGGGCCGGATAACCTCTGCAGTTGCCAGATACACCGTATTTAAGCGCTCTTTTAGCGGTTGGATACGGCCGTTGTGCTGTGCCTGCGCCAGGCGGCGAACCGCATTCTCGACAATAATCACCGTACCATCAACAATTAAGCCAAAATCCAGCGCACCCAGGCTCATCAGGTTGGCAGAAACGCCGGCTTGTACCATGCCGGTAATGGTCATCAGCATTGATAGCGGGATCACCGCCGCAGTGATTAACGCCGCCCGCAGGTTGCCCAGCAGGATAAACAACACTACGATCACCAGTAATGCGCCTTCCAGCAGGTTTTTACTGACGGTTGCAATGGCTTTATCCACTAAGGTGGTGCGATCATATACGGCTTCAGCAATAATACCCTCTGGCAGAGAGCTTTTGATCTGCTCCAGCTTTTGCGCGACATCGCGTGCCACTGTGCGTGAGTTTTCATCAATTAACATCATGGCTGTACCCAGCACAGCTTCTTTACCATCCTGAGTTGCCGCACCGGTTCGCAGCTCTTTGCCAATGGCAACATCGGCAACGTCACTCAGCTTTACCGGTATTGTGTCGTATTGCGTAATAATGACATTAGCAATGTCATCCAGAGAGGTTAACTGACCGGGCGAGCGTACCAGCAGTTGCATGCCCTCACGTTCAATATAACCGGCACCCCGGTTGTCATTGTTGGCTTGCAGGGCCAGTACAACATCCTTAATACTCAGGCCATAATTAAGCAGTTTCAGTGGGTCGGGTAACACATGGTATTGCTTGTTGTAGCCACCAATACTGTTTACCTCCACCACACCTTTAACCTGTGCCAGCTGAGGTTTTATTATCCAGTCCTGGATTTCCCGCAGTGCCATGGCATCGTAAGGTGAACCATTTTGTTGCAGCGCGCCCGGCTTGGCCTGCACCGTATACATAAAGATTTCACCAAGACCGGTTGAAATAGGGCCCATTTCAGGCTCTATGCCCTCAGGCAACATATCCTTGATAGCGCTTAACCGGGTGTTGATTAAATTGCGGGCAAAGTAGATGTCCGTGCCTTCTTCAAACACCACCGTTACCTGTGACAAGCCATAGCGTGACAATGAGCGGGTATAACTTAAATTGGGTAAGCCATACAGGGCAGTTTCTACCGGATAGGTAATACGCTGCTCTGCTTCAAGTGGCGAATAACCCGGTGCCGCCGTGTTTATTTGTACCTGAACGTTAGTAATATCCGGCACTGCATCAATCGGTAACTGTTGGTAGCTCCAGCTACCAATGGCAATAATCAACCGTCATTCCGCACCTATTTTAAGAATTAAAATAGTGTGATCCAGCGTTCATCTGTCACTAAAAAGACGATAGCATCTTGACCGCGATCGGCAGTTTTGATCTATTACTGTTATTTAACGGTCTCAAAATATGCCTACTCAGCAACCTGTTATTAAGCGCCTGGATCATCTTGGACTCATTGCCGCATTTTGCCATGAAATTGGCCTACCTAAGATGATAGATGCTGTCATTCCCAAGTATTCTGACCACAATGTGTCCCATGGCGATGCGGCCTTAGCCATGATCCTTAACGGGCTAGGTTTTCACAGTAGAACGTTGCATATGTTCTCTGATTTCTTTGAAACTAAACCCGTATCTAAATTACTCGCTAAGGACATCGAAGCACACCACCTCACTGATGATGTACTAGGCCGAACCTTGGATGCGCTATACGAAGCTGATGTCTCAGCGCTTTATCAAGTCATTGCAGAGCGCGTTGTCGATAAGCTTGGTTTGGTCAGTAACTCTGTACACCTTGACATCACTAGCTTCCATGTTGATGGCGAATACGCCCAAGATGAAGACACCAATGTCATTAAGCTAGTAAAAGGCTATAGTCGAGACCACCGTCCAGAGCTTAATCAAGTGGTACTTGAACTCATTTGTGAAAATCAAGCTGGCCTTCCTGTCTATATGCAGGCGCTCAGTGGAAACACCAATGATGCGAAGGCATTCGCAGAGGTCACCAGCAATCACATACGGTGTTTAAAAGCAGCACAAAATAGTCGTTACTTCATCGCAGATGCAGCCTTGTACACAGAAGAGAGTATCTGCTCGCTTGATGAACAAAAACAGAAGTTCATTACCCGTGTTCCAATGACAATCAAGCAGGCAAAGCAAGCATTGCTTGCTCTAAAACCTGAGCAATTAAGTGTTATCGGTAATGGTTACTCAGGTTGCTGGATAGACTCTGACTACGGCAAGGTGGCTCAGCGTTGGCTACTCGTTCACAGTGAACAAGCTACGAAGCGAGAAGAAATCACCTTTTACAAAAATCTAGAAAAGAACGTTGCTAATGAAATCAGAGCATTAAACAAGCTTTGCAAAAAGCCATTCGCGTGCGATGCTGACGCAGAGCAGGCGCTCAATGAATTTAAGAATGAATGTCACTTACTAGGTTTTGAACAAACCGCTATCATCAAAGCTCCGACATACTCTAGCCCTGGTCGTCCAAAGAAAAACGAAAAACCCACAGGGTATCAGTACTTCATCGAAGCTGTGCCGTTCACTGACCTAGAAAAAGTAAAGCTAGCCAAACTCAAAGTAGGTATGTTCATTCTCGCAACCAATGATATTGGCGATGAAAGCCTGACAATGGCAGAGCTTCTAGGACACTACAAATCCCAACAAAAGGTGGAGCGAGGCTTCCGTTTTCTAAAAAGCCCCGAATTTTTAACCTCTTCCATATTCTTGAAGAAGCCACAGCGTATTGAAGCATTGCTCATGATTATGACGTTGAGCTTACTTGTTTACGCCAGCCTGGAACACAAAATAAGAGAGCAACTGGCACAAACCGAAGAGTTCTTTCCAAGCATGGTAAAGAACAAGCTAACGTCGAAACCGACGGCGCGTTGGGTATTCTTGAAGTTCGAAGGTATAGATACCTTAGAGATCAACGGTCAGCGGTTCATTACAGGGCTTAAAGAGCACCAAACTCAGCTTTTAAAACTGTTAGGTAGAGTCTACGAGGCCGTTTATTCCTGAATTAGGTGCGGAAAGTCGGATCAACAGTGTCAGCGTTAAAAATAGATACCGCCTCGCAATAGCCAGGCGCAACATGGATTCAATCATAGTGCCCCCTTAATGCGCGTGCTCGGCTTCAGATTTCTCAATATCCGCTTTTAACAGATAGCTATTTGTCGTGACATACCACTGGCCGGGCTTTAAACCGGCAATCACTTCGACATAATCCATGTCGCTACGGCCAAGCTGTAATGGGGTAAAGGCATATTCGCTATTGTTTTTTACGAAGACTCCGCTTTTATTGTCCAGTATTTGAATGGCCGACTTTTTAACGGCAAGCTCAACGTTGAATTCACCGCTTATCACAGCACCTTCGATCAATTGCCCGGACGACAGTTTACCGTCACGGTTATCCAGCTTAACTCTGGCCAGTTGATAGGGCTGGGTTAATGATGGGATGATATGCGCAATTACGCCGTTAATCTCAGTGTCAGCGGCCATAATGACCACTTTTTGTCCTGTCGCGACAGCATCTTGTTGTGACGGGTACAGGCGAAAATCGGCCCACAGGCTGCCAAAATCAGCAATGCTGAACAGCGTCTGCTGCTGTGCGACTTCACCAACATTGGCGCTGCGCTGAATAACAACGCCGTCAATTGGTGCTTTAATGGCATAGGTATTTAAGCTCTCATTTGACTCGACAACGGCCAGTACATCGCCTGCTTTTACGCTGTCACCCAGTGAGAATTTCACCGAGGTAAGAATACCGGGAAAACGGGCATTAACATGGCTGATGCGGTTTGGATCAGCGCTAAGCTTGCCATAAACCACCTGATGTTGGCGTAATCGCTGGCTGTCAGCACGGTCTGTGACAATATTAACCGCCGTAGCCATATCATCACTAATGCGGCTGCTTAGGGTTTCGTTGTGTTCATGCTCGTCGTTTTCGTCGTGCCCTTCATGCTCATTGTGTTCTTCATGTTCTTCGTGCTCTTCATTTTTCTTAGTGTCAGATTGCGGCTTTACCGCTTGTTCTTTGGCATGGACGTGAGCTTGTTCTTGCTCATTGGCGGCCATTACATGCATCGGCATCAGCCAGGCTGCAATAAACATTGCCAGTGTTACATGTGGTTTCATAATGCTATCTTCCTGTATGTTCTGTTTGCCACGTCGCACAGTTAATGAAGTGCGGCAGCGGGGCAATAATCTTGTCAGTTACTGCGTTACCGGCTCGGCGGTAAGCTGTTCAATCGTCACCTGGCTCAATAGCACCGCAGTGGCGGTTTCCAGTAAGTGTCTTTTTGCCTGCAACAATTCTTGCTGGGCATTAAGCCAATCCTGATAATTTGAGCGCCCGCGCTGGTATGCATCACGCGTAAGATCCAGCGCTTGTTCCAGGTTGGGGATCACGTACTGCGCCAACTGTTGGTGACTGGTAATAAATTGCTGTCGTTGCGAGTACGCATCAAACAAGCGTTCATGCAGGATCAGTAAGCTATCCTGCTGTCGATACTCGACATTGTTTCGCTCTGCCAGCGCAGCTTCGATGGCTGCACTATTGCGACGTTCAGCAAATAACGGCACTGAGATACCCAAGGTAAGGCCTGTATCATCACTGGCCTGATAGCGTCTTACCCCTACCTGCCAACTCAGATCGGCGCGATTCTGGCTTTGTGCCAGTCGCACTTCAGCGTCTTTTAACCGACGTTCAGAGGCAAAAATGGTTAACGCCGGCGATTGTTGCAGCCGCTGATACAGCTCAGCAAAAGGGCGGCTTTGGCCAAAAGCAAACAAGTTACCTGCCACAACGTTAAAGTTGGCGCTGGTATCACCCCAAAAACGTGCTATGGCTATTTTTTGCCGCTCAATGCGCTGCAACAGGGCGTCCCGCCCGATCTGAACGCGCCTTTGCCCGCATGATTTCAGCATCTGACAAGGCACCGCTGGCAGCACGTTTTTCAGCGCTTTGCAGCAGGGCTTCTGAGAGCGCTACGGCCTCTTCTGTCAGTGTCAATTCCTGCTGGCTGGCCAATAGATTAATATAATTGCGGGTAAGCTCTGCCAGCACATCCAGGGTTTGCGCTTGTTGCTGCCATTCAAGAGTATTGAGCCTGGCGTCTACTACCGCAGCGCGCCATTGGGCTTTATTATCCAGCTCTATCACGGAAGATAAGGCGATTGTCAGCTCAGCACCGGCCAGCCCTCTGGCCTCTCCGGTGCCCGCAACATTCTCAAGCTCTACACCGAGTTGATAACCGGGTTTAAGGCTTTGCAAATCACGCTCTGCAAACAGACGCTGTTGCGTAAATTTAAACTGATGCAGCTGAGGGTTGTGTTGCAGCGTTTTATCTATTGCCTGTTGTAATGTCAGTGCTTGCGGCTCGGCACGTAGCGGAAGCGCGCAAAATACTGCCGCCAGTATTGCTGGCAGCATTAGTCTCATACGCATGGGTATGCTCCTGAAAGTTAATCGTTAATAAAAAAAGATAAACAAGCAGGATCAGATATTTGGCGGCGGCACCGGTGGGCGATAGCTAATGAGGTTTAACCCTGGTTGGGTAGCGGCTATAACGCTGTCACGGAAGTTAAGCACCTCCATGCCCTGAAAAAAAGCGATATAGCAGGTGACATGAGCATGATTACTGTGTTCGTCGGTATCATGCTCAGAGTTATGTTCAACGTTATGTGCAGTGACTTGCTCACTGCTTACGTCGAAAAGGGTATCTGAGTGGCAGTGTTCATGTTGCAGGTCAGTGTAGGTATGGGCATGATCGGGCAAATGCATAACTAACGCATCACAGGCCATCACGGCATGATTCAGCATAGTCAGCAACAGTAATAATAAGCCTGATGTACGACCTAACATAAATCCCTCAGTAAGTTAGCGCTATGGTAGCGCTATTGCGACTTAACAACAAGCTACGCTTTTAGCTGTAAAATCCTGCGCGCACCATTGAGTACAACTAATCCAATGATGAACCCTATTACCAGATCCGGATAGCGTGACCCGGTCCAGGTGACTAATAATCCGGCCAAAATCACCCCTGCATTTGCGATAACGTCATTTGCAGAAAAAATCCAACTGGCTTTCATATGCGCGCCGCTTTCTTTTTGTTGATGAATTAACGAAAGACAGATCACATTAGCAACCAAAGCAATAGCGCCCATAATTAACATCAACGTCGACACAGGCTCGCTACCAAACAGGTAGCGCCGTATCACCTCACTGATCACCCCAAAAGCTAAAATTAATTGCAGCCAGCCGGCAAGCTGTGCGGCGTTTAATTGAACCTTGCTACTACGCCCGACTGCGTATAGCGCAACCCCGTATACCGCTGCATCGGCAAACATATCCAGAGAGTCAGCTATTAACCCGGTTGATTGGGCCAGCCAACCGGTCACAAACTCTACTGCAAACATCACCGCGTTAATGCCCAGCAACCACTTTAAAATTAACCCCTCACGCTGCGAACCTGATGCTGTGGATTGTCTGGCCTGCGTTACCTCTTCGTGTTTCACCGGCCCGGTCTTTGTCAGCGATGCGCCCAGCCCTAAGCTGTGCATTTTTGGTGTAATTTCATTGGCATTAACTGTGTGAAAAACGCGAACCTGCCGTTGTGGGATATCAAACTGTAACAGAACACCAGGCTCAACTGTTTCCAGCGCCATACGGATCAAACGCTCTTCGGCAGGGCAGTCCATTTTAGGCACCCTAAATTCACTAAGGTAGGCATATTTTGCATGCTTATCAGGTGCATCAACGGCGCTATTTTCACTGTTGCCCGTTTCGCTACACTTATCATTGGAACAGCATTTTGGATTCATAACCGATAAACCTTGGGTTGTTATGGAACATAGTTTAAAGTCTATAGTAACTATAGAGTCAATAGGCCGCAGCATGATAATAAAAATTGGTGAGCTGGCAAAAATCTCCGGCTGTTCTGTTCAAACTATCCGTCACTATGACAAGGAGCAGCTTCTTTCGGCGAAAATACGTAGTGATGGCAATTTTCGTCTCTATGATCAGGCCGACATCGAGCGACTGCTATTTATTAAACACTGCCGGAGTTTAGATCTGAGTTTGGCAGAAATTCGTCAGTTACTGAGTTTGAATGACTCGCCAATGTCGCAGTGTGATGATGTCAATCAGATGATTGAACAGCATATCGAACAGGTAGAACGTCGCATAGCGGATTTAACGCAGCTTAATAAACAACTAAAGGCTTTACGTCTTAGCTGCAACTTGAAGCGCACGGTAGAGCACTGTGGTATTTTAAAACAACTGAATGAAGCCGTTAGTCAAACCAACTAAGTTGTTATCAGCAATAAATAGGAGAGTCTTAATGCACCAGCACAACCATTCACATATCAAAGACGACAGCGACAACCGGATCGCTATGGCTTTTTTTCTTAATGTGGGTTTCACCATAATTGAGTTTATCGGCGGTTGGTTAACCAACAGCACAGCAATTATGGCAGATGCAGTGCATGACCTGGGTGATAGCTTATCTATTGGCAGTGCATGGCTGTTGAACCGGCTTGGCCGAAAGTCTGCAAACCGACAATTTACTTACGGCTACCGCAGATTGTCATTGTTTGGCGCCTTAATTAACGGCTTGGTATTGATTGCCGGATCGGTTTGGGTACTGACTGAGGCAATACCGCGGCTGGCTAACCCGGTAATGCCAGTGACAGAGGGAATGCTGGCTTTAGCTGTGCTGGGTGTTGCAGTCAATGGCTTTGCCGCTTACCGCTTGAGTAAAGGAAATACACTGAATGAAAAAGTGCTGAATTGGCATTTGCTTGAAGACTTTCTTGGGTGGGTTGCAGTTTTGGTTGTGGCTATTGTGTTGCAATTTGTGGATTGGCCTATCCTTGACCCTTTGCTTTCTATTGGTTTCACCTTATTTATTTTGGTTAATGTTTTACGAAACCTCAGCACAACTGCGCGTTTATTTCTGCAAGCCGCGCCAGACAGCAAATTGCAAAATGAAATCCAAGATACTTTGCTGAAGATTGATGAGTTAGACAGCATTCATCACCTGCATCTCTGGTCGCTTGATGGTGAACATCATGTACTCACCGCACATGTGGTAACCAATGCCAGCAAGGCATTTACTGCAAACCATTATGCCGATATTAAGCTGCGTATTGCTAACGCATTGGAGCAGTTTGATTTAGCACATACCACGATAGAACTGGAGTTAACACAAGAACATTGTCGGGATGAAGTCCCGGATAAGGTGCAGTGAAGTGACCGTCATTACAACGTTAGGTTTATTTATCATTACTGCAATAGCAGAAATTGTCGGTTGCTATTTGCCTTACTTGTGGCTGAAAAAAGGAGCTTCAGCCTGGGTGCTGTTACCTGCTGCAATCAGTCTGGCATTATTTGCCTGGTTGTTAACGCTTCACCCAACGGCTGCTGGACGTGTTTACGCGGCTTATGGCGGAGTATACGTGACAATAGCAATAGTCTGGTTGTGGGGAGTAGATGGCATTCAACCACACCGCTGGGATCTGGCTGGCGTCGGGCTAATGCTCGCAGGCATGGCAGTGATAATGTTTGCGCCGAGATAAACAATTTGTTTTGAGCACGGTATTACTAGAAGAAAGACTTGGGTACTTTTGTCATTTATATCAATGGTCTTTTGAGCAGCAATTAAGAAATTTTCAGAATAAATTGTTTGTTAAATGTAAGCTTTATCTGAGGTGGTGATAGCAATAATTTATCTTTGTTGGTGACAAGGTATGTGCTTTGTCACTGATTCAGTTAAAAATCTGCACTTTAATCACTTTTAAAGTGCAAAATAAGTATGATTTCATTTTATTGACGTTAATGTCCGCTAATCGCTCAAAGCGGTCCAATCATAAATTTGGCTCGTTAAAATTAGC
>TARA_B110000211_G_scaffold74726_1_pt1 | contig 11524 bp, 9 predicted proteins | sample TARA_B110000211 | Tara Oceans TARA_B110000211 (sample SAMEA4397516) | marine metagenome | biome: Polar Biome; feature: [DCM] deep chlorophyll maximum layer (ENVO:01000326); material: water (ENVO:00002006), including particulate matter (ENVO:01000060) such as... | depth 30 m
AGGTAGCTCAGGCTCATCAGGTACTTCAGGTTCAAGCGGAAGTTCGGGTACATCAGGATCCTCAGGGAGCTCAGGTACTTCAGGCTCAAGCGGTTCAAGTGGCACTTCGGGTTCAAGCGGAAGTTCAGGTACAAGTGGCTCAAGTGGCTCATCAGGTACAAGTGGCTCAAGTGGGTCTTCAGGTACATCAGGATCAAGTGGCTCAAGTGGCACATCAGGCTCAAGCGGTTCAAGTGGTAATGATGGGTTTTGCATAGATTATACATTTAAAACAGGAACAGGAGCATCATCAGTGGCGAATGGAGAATTTTATTACAATTCATCCACCCAACAAGTAACTCAAAGTATGTTTTCGTCGGGGGGTACTGTTAATTGGTCCGACTACTTTACAGCATTCCAAGATTTTATTGATAGTGGAAGTTTGTTTGCAATAGTAGCCGACAACCCTTCTCAACCCTTCTCAGCTAGATTTGATAATGTTTACATAGCAACTATTCCGGGTGGGGTAACGAATAAAATTATCTACGACCTTGCTGGTACGGTCCTCAACGGAATTACAGACTCATCCCCTACTGTTTGTATAGAATTACTAGGAGATGGCTTAGATGGGTCTAGTGGCACATCAGGCTCAAGCGGCACATCAGGCTCAAGTGGGTTAGATGGTGCTGGGTGTTTTACAACAGATCTAGAGATAGCACAAGGTGCAACCTCACCTAATGCGGGTGTAACTGAAATTTCTGTGGATCAAGCGGGTGATGGGTTGGTTTGGGTTAATTTCTACCAACCAGCAGGAAATAACATTAGCGATCTTTTAGGTGAATTTGTTGATAATAATGGAAGTATATCAATTACTCAGGGTAGTACTGTTAGAACATTTACTCCAACAAATGTTACCGAAACTACGTATGGGGTTCAATTTGAATCCCCAGACTATACTACTCCTTTTAGTGATGATCCTGCTACAATTTGTTTTACCCCCTGGAGACAGGGTACCTCAGGTAGCTCAGGCTCATCAGGTACATCAGGCAGCTCAGGCTCATCAGGTACATCAGGTTCAAGTGGAAGCTCAGGTACAAGCGGTTCAAGTGGTAATGATGGGTTTTGCATAGATTATATATTTAAACAAGCTTCTCCTGAAGCTACAACAATTTCCTCAGGGGATTTTTATTATAACTCTACTAACCAACAAGTCACCCAAAGTATGATTACAGCTGTGGGTGGTGTTAATTGGTCAGATTATTGGCAAGCATTTTCTGATAATATTGAAAGTGGAAGTATCCTTGCTATAGTAACGGGAAGTCAAGGATCTGAACCCTTTGCATCTAGATTTGATGATGTCTACCCAGTAACTATAGGATCATCTCCATGTATTGTCTACGACCTCGTTGGTACGGTTTTAGATTCTGTCGATAATGGTGATCCTATTTGTATAGAAGTATTAGGAGATGGTCTATCAGGCACTTCAGGCTCATCAGGCACATCAGGCTCCTCAGGCTCTTCAGGTACTTCAGGCTCAAGCGGCTCATCAGGTACAAGCGGCTCATCAGGTAGCTCAGGTACAAGCGGTTCAAGTGGTTCTTCAGGCACTTCAGGCTCTTCAGGATCATCAGGTACTTCAGGCTCAAGTGGATCTTCAGGCACATCAGGCTCATCAGGCTCTTCAGGCATAAGTGGATTTACAAATCTCTCACAAAGCACATCGGGTTTGGCTGCAGCGAATACATACACCCTCACCATCTCCCCAACAATTACCAATTTGAATGTTGATTATAATACTTTTGTGGGAGAGATGTTTGCTATAGTTGATGGGACTGGTAGACAATTTCAAACAGCAAGAATAGTATTTAGTTGGCCAAATGGAGCTTCTACATCAGACGATTCAACTATAGTATCAGTAGTAGAAGATGTTAGATTCACAGAGTCGAGTATTATATTTGATATAAATTCATTTGAAATTGATTGGCCAGTAACAGCTTCACCTCATAATACATTTGACATTAATTGGTACCAATATCAGATGACGAATACGGTTACTTATAAATTCATTTACACATTATTTTAGTATGCCTATTTCTTCTAACATAAAAATCAACACACATATAGGAGTAGCATACGCGGCCACATCAGCAAAGATTGGAGAAGGAGAATTTGGGGGTGGTGCTACTGAAACAAGAACTTTTTCTTCTACTAATAATATTTCCCTTCCAGTTACTTCATCTGTACATCCAACTTTAGGAATTTCAGGATCAAACCCCTACCAACCTATAGAAGGAGCGATGACTAAACCCATCCCGGCATCATCAACTTTCATAGTTCTTGATACATTCAATTATCCTAATTTTAACCCTGATGGTAGCCTTACTAATAATTATGACACCTTTTCCCCCTATAGCTATGTAAAATTAGAGGGCATAATGTCACCCCCAACATCTGATGGCTTTTTATGTTACTCCACAAATGTAATAGCTTGGAGTACATCAGACACAGCAAATAGCTCACAAGTACTCGGGAATGGAGCAATTATGATTAATACTACTCAAAATGGCGTTGATATTACTGATTACTTTGAAGAACTAGATGCAATCCCAGGAAGTAACTTTGGTACTATGAAACTTACTGGCAGTGGATATGAGGCAGTTATGACAATTACTTCAGTTACTTATTACTCAGCATACGATGCATATTACTTGGTAGGTACTATCACATCTACCGATAGCTTTATGTCTTTTCCCCAACCCTCAACAGCTACATTATGTCTACCACAAATTTACGATGCTGATGAGGATATTAGCTTCTTTAGAGTAGATTTTGCTACTAACTTCCTACCTAACGGTGGCGTCCCATTCACAATTTGCACCTCCTACCCTAATATAGAAACTTACGTAGGATATGAATCAATAATTGATTCTTCTTATATGTATTGGTTCTCCGAAGACTACAATAATAATTTTAAACAGGGAGACTTTAGAATTAGATTAAATTACCCCTCTAGCACAGTCGATAGAAAATTAACCATACACTATACTTTTTTATAAAATGGGAGGTAAAAAACTATTTAAAGGAGTCTCAGTATTCCCCAGCATAAATTTCTCTGGAGGGGGTACTAATGATTACCATGATGATCCTACTGAAGATGATGGGCAGGGTACCTACAACGTTTATAAAGGAAGTTTAATAGTAGGCTACAATGCAGCAGGGGGTAACCCTGTAGAGGCACTAACTAATTTTAGCGACTCAGTTGAAATATTTCAATGGAATAGATCAAATGCTACTACTAACCCACGCGAATGTTTTACATTAAATCTTCAATTAGTTCAAACTAGCTACCGTAAAGGTTATGAATCTTCTAATAGATTTGCAGATGTATCTGTCTCCCAACCATTCGCAGCAACTTCTCAAACTGGAATTAGTTTTGATGAATCCCTTTACTTCCCTCCTAATGGTCAAGGAGGAGCACTACCTGTAGAAATTGAATGGGAGGCATGTGTTATTTTTAATGCAACCGATAGATCCCTTAGATTTAAAATTCAAAAATATTTCATCCCAGGAATACCCTTCTATAATAATGAGCCTTTATCTCAAATTATAAAAGGAATATATACTATATATTAAACATGGCAACAACTATCCCCAAACAAGCTAAGAGATTTACCCAACTCCAACTTATAGCAACGGACTTTAATGATTCTGGGGGAGAAACCGCGGATGCAGATGGAGTAACAAACCCCACTGTAACCTATGAAGCTTTTTACAATGAACATGAACAAACTACTCAATCGGGTTATGCTCAGTATTTAAGTGTACCTCTTCCCACCACCCAATTTGCTGCGGTATCCGTTCAAGGCAATCTAATGCTTCAGAATGATCCCGGAGGACAAAGATCCCGCCAATTCTATCACTATGCTACTGTATCGGGGGGAGAGGTTTCCAATAATATAGATTACATTGATTATATTTCTGAATGGTTTAGCAACACAGGTGGATTTGCTATTCAAGTAAATGATGGACTGGTTTTTTCTCTCCCCTTTGCTTTAATTTCTTCAATACCAAAATCAATATACACAGTTCAAGGCATTGTAAAAATAATTAGCTCTTAAAATTTTATTTAAAATCGCTATATTTATTAACAAATGAGAGTATTTGGAGGCAACATAGGAATATCAACAGGCAATTCAGCATCCCTAGCATCAGGATCAATTTCACTAAATACCCCAATTCCAGGTATTACTTTTTTATACTCTGATGGAGAGTTTGGAAATATACTTTCTACAGGATCCCTAGCATCAATTGACACCGTTTTGACATCTACAAGTCCTGAAGGCCCTTCAGGAGAATTAGTTTTTTCAGTAAAACAATCCTCAAACCGTTCAAACTCAGGCTCTGTATTGATGAGATTATCCCACTCGGGAAGTGAGGATGATCCCCGTGTAGGAGTTGGTTTTGCTCTTAACGAACCCATCCTAACCCCTTTTGATGTAAAATCAAAGCAAAATAACGCTGAAGGTACTGAAATCTTTCTAAGAAGTAGCAGACCTGATAAGGGAGCAAACCTTGGAGATTCAGCAGGGTCTATAACTTTTCTTATAGACAGCGGAAGTTTCAATACTGGAAGCAAAGAACAATTTGCAATATCAGGATCCATAGCAAAAATAGACAGTGAAGTAACTGAAATTGGTAACAACGGGGTTGCTGGGCACTTAAAATTTGACTTTTGGAAGAATTCATCATCACAAGGTAATCTTTGGAGAATGGGGTATGGAGCAGACCCATCTATTCCCGGAGCTTTTGGAAGCACAACCTCGGGTTCTATTAATATAGTTAAAGACAGCTTATCATCAGCTGTCAGACCCTCCTTAACATTTACACAAACAACCCAAACAGATGCTGAAATTAAAATATCTAGCCACTATACGGCTATAACAAGCGGCAGAGCATTTTACGTAGCTAGTTTTACCGCCCCTTTAAATAAAGGAGCTATAATAGATTATATTTTATATTATGGGACTACTGGCTCTCGTGTTGGAGTACTCCATTTAGTGTTTGATGGAACTAATACCCCTCAAATCACAGATACAGCAGCCTCTGTCATAGGAACAGGAGCAACACCATCATTTACAGTGGATGGTACAACGACAGTAGGTTTAAAAGTTACTAGTGGAGCAAATTTTGTTTTTAAGGGGCTTATTAAATTATTCTAACCTTTACTTTAATTTGGCTTCTAACAAGAAAGTCATTATATTTAAGTTATGGCTATAGCACTATCAATTAATTGCGCAGGGTTGGGAGATACAATAGCATCAATCCCCACTATACGAAAAATCTCACAGTCGTATGAAACCCCGGTTACAGTATTTTCTCACTTCCCTGATCTCTTCCTGAACCACCCTTGCATAAAGAATTCATTTCACATAAATGATTCTAAAAAAGGATATAAAATTTTAAATACCTCTATTCAAAAGGATATCACAATAGGGGATGACCAAATTGCTTTTAAAAACGCTCAAATTGACATTAGACAATATCACGCTATTTCATTAGGTTTTACACTAACTCCTGAAGAAATGGAAATGGATCTTTATGTTGAAGAGGAATGGGATGTGGAGTTTAAAGATTTTATAATCATTCACCCTGTTCAAACCTGGGCTTCAAGAACTTGGGACATAAATAAATGGCAAGACTTAATCATAAAATTAAATAACCAAGGCACCCCAGTTATTGCAATAGGGAAAGATACTTCTGAAGTAGGATTTCATCAAATATCTAAACCTGTTATGGACATTAATATTCCTTATGGAATTAACTTAATGAATCACCCTAATAGCACACTCCCTAAACTAAGGAACCTATTTAAAAAAGCCAAATGCATAATTACTATGGACTCAGGAATGCTCCATTTAGCAGGGACTACAGATATAGAAATTATTCAATTAGGATCTTCAATTCACCCTTATTATAGGGCCCCTTATAGGAAGGGAAGTCAAGATTATAAATATTCCTATATTGTGGGGGGGTGTAATTTACACTGCACCTCAAACATGAAACATCATCTAAAAGAATGGAATACAATTCAAGGAGTCCCACCCCTAATAGGATGCTTAGAAAACAAACCTACCTTTGAATGTCACCCCACCGTTAAATCTATAATAAAAGCAGTTCCGAATCTAGAAAAACTATCTAATAAATTATTAATAATCACCCCACATTTATCTACAGGAGGGGGACCACAATATATTTTAGATTTCCTCCACCATAGAAAACATGAATTCTCGGATATTAAATTAGTAGAATTTACTAATTTCTCTCATCAATTTTTAATCCAAAAAAATAAACTTATTAAAGTATTAGGTAAGGAAAATATCTACACTTTAGGGGAATATGGGGCTACTGAGGATGTTTTTATAAAGGATAAAGAATCTCTCATCCCCCTAATTGATGATTACAACCCTACTACAATTTGGATGAATGGGTTTCCTGAAGAATATGAGTATAAACTCCCCCCTGACCACATAATGAAAAAAGTTTATGCTAAAGATAGAACCTATAAAATTATAGGTACAACCCACAATAATAAATTTGATTTTAAAAACAAAAAATATATTCCGGATGAATTCATGTTCTGCTCTTCCAAACACCTAAAGGACTCAGAAAACATCAATATTCCTAAAAAAATATGGGAGGTTCCAATTATTAATAAACAAAGGCCAAATAGAGAAGCAACTCTAATTTCTTTAGGTTTAGATCCTAATAAATTCCATGTTTTAAATGTAGGATTAGTTAGTCCTAATAAAAACCAAAAATCTATTTTTGATATAGCTAATCAAACCTTAGAAAAACCAATTCAATACCATTTTATAGGAAACCATTGTTTCTTCGACCAGACTGGAATAACTGAAACTCAACGTAATTTATCTAATTGTAAATTGTGGGGTGAAAGAAGTGATGTAGATGTTTTTATGTCCTGTATGGATGTATACCTATTCCCTTCTAAAAAAGAATTAAACCCTTTAACTATTAAAGAAGCCCTATCTTGGGATATGGACGTAATAGCTAATTACGATGAGAATTACACAGATCAATATAAAGACCTCCCCAATTTCCAATTAATTCAAAATTTAAATGTTATGGAATATATTATACAAAAATCCCCTCAAACCCCCTTACAAGAAAAAAACACTATAAACATTACCTTTCATAATGGAGTTAAAGTTGAAATTTTAGGTAGTGAACCTTCTCAATATACTATTAAATGTTTTGACCAAAAAACTAATGAATTAATCCACGAAGATACGATTAAAAATAATATGTGGACTTCTCCTAATTTAAAATATTTTGTAGATTGGAAGGTAGAAGTTTTGGAGTATGGAAATATAATCCACGAAGAAGTATTAAACTTAAAAAATAAAAGGGTTGTTATTGATTTTAAAAGCAAATCTATAGGAGATACTATAGCCTGGTTTCCTTACGTTGAAGAATTTAGAAAAAAACATAAATGCCAAGTTATTTGCTCTACATTCCATAATGATTGGTTTAAATCCAAATATCCTAAAATTGAATTTTCCAAAACCTATTCTTCACATTCTTCTATATATGCTATATATAATATAGGATGGTTTTACTCTGAAAATAATAGAATAGATAATGATAAACACCCCCATGACTTCTTATTACACCCCCTACAAAAAACTTCTTCGGATATTTTAGGATTAAATTATAAAGAGATAAAACCTAAAATAAAATCTTTACCTAATTCTCCTATAAAAGAAAAATACGTAACTATATCTATCCAATCTACGGCTCAATGTAAATATTGGAACCACTCTACAGGATGGCAACAAGTTGTCGATTTTGTACAATCTAAAGGTTACAAAGTTGCTGTAGTAGATCAATATAGAGAATTTGGAGTTAAGGGATTTAGAAACACCTCCCCTACTGCGGATTACTATTTTAATAATAGTTCTTTAGACGAAGTTATGTCCATTATTAAAGGAGCAAAATTTCATATTGGTATAGGTTCAGGGTTATCTTGGGTAGCATGGGCTTTAAATACCCACTCTATAATAATCTCCTCCTTTTCTAAACCTTATTGTGAATTTACAACAAATTGCACCCGAATCTACAACGACACCCCAACTTCAGGATATTTTAACACTCATAAATTAGACCCTTCTAATTGGAATTGGTATCCTTTTATGGAGATAGAATCAATGGAGGATTGGCATGAAATAGAAGACATCACCCCTAAACAAGTAATTAATGAAATAAATAAATTATTATGAAAATTGGAATACAAATATTAGCTTATAATTGTGTTGAAACGTTTGAAAAATTAATTGAACCCTGGATAAAATTAAAAGGAAAATATAATATTAAAATATGGGTGGGTAGTGGTCAATTTAAAATTTACCATGATATGGGTTGTAAAAATTTAAATGGTCCTACTATTAAACTACTTAAAAAATTATTAAATGAAGGTAAAATTGATTATATTTTCCAACCTAATCCTAATAATTTATTGGGAGACCATAGCACAAGAGATAAATGTATCCCTTGGATGAAAGAAAATGATATTGATTTGATGACTCAGTTAGATTCTGATGAATTTTATACTGAAGAAGAAGTAAGTAATTATTTTAAGTTTGTAGAAGATAATCCAAATTATAATTATCTTACTATATTTAATAATTTAACAGGAGATGGTAGTAAAAATTATAATTGGCCTAAACACACATCTTGGTGGGTAAAAAGATTTGGGGGCATTAGCCATTATTATTATGATGCCCACTGGAGTTATGCAGGAGAAAATAACTCTGAAATGAAAAGAGGCAGTGAATATGGAAATATAGAGTATAGATGGCCTGACAGCCTTACTATACCTAAAGAATTGGTTCATCCAAATCATTATACTTGGACAGATAATAAAAATATAGGAGGACCTTCCCATGTTAAAGAAAAGATTGAATATCAAAAAAGATATTATAATGATGGGGAATGTGGGTGGAGATGGGATGAAAAAGTAAAAAAAGTAATAAAATTGTGAAAAATGTAGCCTTAATAGTAGCCCACTGTGATACAGAGGAAAAAACATCGGTCCTAAACCAAAATATAGACCATTTAAATCAGTTTAAAGACAGACTAGATATACTTTTAATATCTTATCTACCCGTAAGTGAAGAAATTATAAGCAAAGTACGATATTTTATTTATGATAATAAAAATCCTATAATTAAATGGCCTGAAAAGGGGATATTTACACATGAAAAGTATGGGGATGTCTCATTACATCATTGGACTATAGATTATGGTTGGTGTATTGCTAATAAAATCAAATCAGCTGGAGATTTTTTACACAAAAAAGAATATGGTGGAGTATATTTTATGAATTATGATGTTAAACTAAGTAAGCCTCTCTTAAATAAAATAAATAAGGGAACCCCACTAAATGAAACTTTTAAAGGGATTAACTATGCTGGATTAATACAACCTATTTGTACTGTTTTTATGTCCTTTAAATTCGATACATTTTTAGAAGTAACTTCTAAAATTAGTAGAGAACATTATATGTCAAATATAAATTCCATAATTGAAACTTATATGATAGATTTAATAAATAAAATAGGTGACCATACTCCTAGTGATATTGACATTTATGACCACATTGATTATAACGGGGGGAATAAATCAAGTGTTTTCAACTCAATTAGTAATGATTTAAAATTTAAATTATTTCAAACTAGTTATGATTTTACACCTTGGGATGAAAATACACTTGGTAATCATTCTTTCATATATGATGTAGAAGAACATACAAAAGTTAAAATTAATGGCCTTAAATATTTTTTAACAAAAGATAATAATTTGTTATTACCTTTTAATGTTGAAACCCTAAAAATAAATGTAGAGAATAAATGGCACGATATTATATTAAACAATAAAGGGAATACACATTTAAATTTAAATAAATAAAACTTATGAAACCTATACATTTAAGAAACATACCCAACTCCTCCCAATCTCCTGAAACTTTTAACCATACTGGTTTTTTAGATTTTTTAGGTTCTTGGATTAAACCTGAATGCTACCTAGAGTTAGGTGTAAGAACGGGGGTAAACTTTCAAACCATAGCTAAACATTGTAAGAAAGCAATTGGTGTGGATTCCCAACCATCACCATTTGAACTTGATGATAATATGGAGTATCATACTATGTACACAGATGATTACTTTAAGAATCTAGATAAGGATGCTAAATTTGATTGTGTATTTATTGATGCAGACCACTCATATGAACAATCATTAAAAGATTTTATGAATGTTAAAGATAGAGTTATTGAGGATGGATTTATATTCTTTCATGATACTTATCCTTTTAATGAATCCTTAATGGTACCCTGGATTTGTAATGATGTTTATAAGACAGCGCTTTATATTAAAGAAAACTTAATAGATGAGTTTGAAATACTAACACTCCCATTTAATCCTGGGGTTACTATAGTTAAAAAAATGAATAGAAATAAACAATTAATATATAAAAAATGAAAAAAGTATTAATAACAGGTGGGCTTGGATTTTTAGGCTCACATACAATCGAAAAATATAAAAAGGAAGGCTATAATATTACTATTATTGATAATTTATCTACAAACACAATAGAACCTTCTGACCCTATTTGTAACGACTGTAAAGTAATTACTACAGATATTTTAGATTACGAGTGGGATAAAAATGAAAATTTTAATTTAATTATTCATTTAGCTAGTCCTGTTGGTCCTGCTGGAATACTAAAACATTCTGGAAAAATGGCTCGCTATATTTTAGATGATGTATATTGGGCTATTGAAGGTGCACAATTATTTGATTGCCCTCTTATATTTGTAAGCACATCAGAAATTTATGGTTATAGGGACAAACCAGTTATGATAAAAGAACAGGAAGATAAATTACTTGTTGGTGACTTTAAAGTCAGAAATGAATATTCCATGGCTAAGTTGTTAAGTGAAATTGTAATAACTAACACTTCAAAAGTAACTGGGTTAAAATATCAAATCATAAGACCTTTTAATATAAGTGGCGCAAGGCAACTCCCGGATGCTGGTTTTGTTTTACCAAGATTTGTTAACCAAGCTTTAAAGGGAGAAGATATAACAGTATTTGGAGATGGGACTCAGATTAGAGCATTTACTTATGTTAAAGATATTATTGAAGGTATTTATTTAATTTCTATGAATAAAAAAAGCGACATTTGGAATGTAGGAAACCCATTAAATAAAGTTAATATCAATCACCTGGCAAAGCGAGTAAAACAACTAGCTAATTCAGATTCTAAAATAATTTACATTGATCCTAAAACAATATATGGCCCCCTATACGCTGAAGCTTGGGATAAGATACCTGATCCATATAAAATACAATCCGAATTAGGATGGGAGGCAACTAAAAATGTAGATGAAATAATTAAAAATGTAATTAAGTTTTGGAAATAAAAATATCAACTGGTGAATTAATGGATAAACTATCCATTTTAGAAA
>TARA_B110000211_G_scaffold172549_1_pt1 | contig 11493 bp, 14 predicted proteins | sample TARA_B110000211 | Tara Oceans TARA_B110000211 (sample SAMEA4397516) | marine metagenome | biome: Polar Biome; feature: [DCM] deep chlorophyll maximum layer (ENVO:01000326); material: water (ENVO:00002006), including particulate matter (ENVO:01000060) such as... | depth 30 m
ATACTACCTAGGGTTTTATTTTACTTTACCCAAAGTATTTAAAAGTATTACACCTAATATTATTAGAGCTAGTCCAATTATACCAAATACATTTGGTGTTTGATTATACTTAAATACTCCAAATAGAGTGACAGCTGTAATTGTTAGGGCTCCGTAAGTTGCATACGTAAAACCAACTGGAATAACTGTCATGGCTTTTGAAATACAAAATAAGCAAATTACTATACTTATAACACAAAAAATTGTTGAATTTAATTTTGTAAATCCTTCTGTGGTTTTTAAATAACCATTTGCAGCAATACCTGTAATAATTGCGGAAATTAAAAATAAGTAACCTGATATTAAACTAATACTTTTCATTGAGCTTTTGCGAATTGACCCCCATCTCTATATCTCCATAACCATTTTTTCATAGCTTCTTCCACATCAGATGGGATTACATCTAAATCTTTTAACGTAAGATGATTATTCGAAACAATATTATCTGCTTCTGATAAAATATTACATTGATCTTTTGTTAAAATTGGAGGAATCGGTAGCAAATCCATAATAGTACTTTGAAATTTTGCAATTGGCATAGGCATTTCAACAACAAATCTTTTTTTATTTATTGTTTTAAGAATTGATTTTACCATATCACCAAAACTAATAATTTTTGGTCCACCTATCTCATAAATTTTTCCTTCGTTATCTTTTTTTTCAATAACCTTCATAATAGCATCTACAACGTTAGAAACTAGAATAGGTTGAAACTTATAGTTAATTTTTACAATTGGAATAATTGGTAGAATACTTAATTTAGAAAAAAGATTAGTAAAATTATCTTCAGTGCCGCAAACTACACTAGGTCTAACGATAACCGTGTTTTTAAAATTATTAAGTGCTTTAACTTCACCTTGATATTTTGACTTTTGGTATAATGATTTTGAATTTTCGCTAGCACCGATAGCTGATACATGGATAAATTTTTTTACATCTGCTTCAAAACAAATTTTTGACACCGCTTCAGGTATTCCTGAATGAATATTATAAAATTTTTGTTTACTTGTTTCATGAAGAATTCCAATTAAATTGATAACAATATCTGAGTTTTTAATTGATTCTTTGATTGCTGCAAAATTTGAGGGATTCCATTCTATTAATTCTATTGCTCCTGGGGTAGCTTGAGTCTTCAAAAAACCTGCCTGAAAGGTATTCCTTGTGGAAATTATGCACCTATAGTTCTTCTTGGTCAAATTACGAACAAGATTACGACCTATCATTCCTGAACCACCTAAAATTGTGCAAATTTGATTTTTCATGGTATTTAAACTTATATATGAAAATAACTAAGATTAAAGAGGACATAACTTCAGAGATAGCTGCTTCATTTAAAAATAGCATTGCAATAGATACTGAGGCAACAGGTCTTCAAATTCCTGAGAGAGACAAGCTGAGTTTAATTCAAATTTGTGATGAAAGCGGCAATGTCTTTATTATTCAACCTAATAGAAATAACTTTAAAGCTCCTAATTTAGTCTCGGTTTTACAAAATGATAAGATATTGAAAATTGGTCATTTCTTGAGATTTGATAAAAACGCTCTAGAATTTTTTTTAAAGTGTAAAATGATAAATATCTTTGACACTAAAATTGCCTCAAAGATAGTTAGAACTTATACGGATAGTCATGGCCTAAAAAATCTTGTTCAAGAATTTTGTAATAAATCATTAGATAAAAGACAAGGAAGCAGTGACTGGAATAAAGATATTGATGAACTTTCAGATAAACAGTTAGAATATGCAGCTAATGATGTGATTTATTTACATAGAATTAAAAAAGAATTGGAAGAAATGCTTATTCGAGAAAATAGATTGGAAGTATATAAAAAATGTCTTTCTTTCTTAGATACAAGAGTAGAGCTAGACCAAAGTGGATTTAAATTTGATATTTTTGAACACTAATGAATAGAAACCAATATATAAAATTAGCAAAAAAAGCAGCTGATCTACAAATTAGAGAACTTAAAAAAATTAAAAAAATTTTTAATAAAAATTTTATTCAAGCCGTAGATTTAATTTTAAACTGTAGAGGAAAAGTTATCTTAGCTGGCATTGGTAAGTCAGGTCTTATAGCAAGAAAAATAAGTGCAACTTTTTCAAGTGTAGGAATACCAAGTTTTTTTTGTGATCCAGCTCAAGCTCTGCATGGAGACATGGGTCAAATAGAAAAAAAAGATATTTTAATTATTTTTTCATATTCAGGAAATACCTCTGAACTCACAAATATGCTTAAATACGCCAACCGTTTCAGAATTAAAATAATTGGCGTTGCGTCGAAATCTGATAGCCTTCTGTTAAAAGCCAGTGATATAAAATTACTATTACCAACGGTGAAAGAGTCAGATTTAACCGGAATGGTTCCCACTACAAGTACGTCTATTACACTTCTTCTTGGTGATTGCCTGGCTACCACCGTTATGTCAAAAAAAAGGTTTTCTAAAGAAAAATTTAAAATTTTTCATCCAGGTGGAAACATTGGTGGAAAATTACTTTTAGCTAAAGATATTATGGTTACAGGAGATAAATTACCGATAATAAATTACAACAAAAATTTAGGTGAAGCTCTTGAAGTAATAAATAAAAAAAAACTAGGTATTGTTGTTGTATTAAAAAATAAATTTATAGAAGGCTTGGTAACTGATGGCGATTTAAGAAGAGAAATCAAGTTTTTGTCAAAAAAAACTAACTTACGAAAATTAATGACAAAAAATCCATTAACTGTTAGTGAAAATATGCCAGCTTCTAAGGCATTAGCAATAATGAGTGAAAAAAAAATAACAAGCTTGTTAATTGTATCCGATAAAGACATAAAGAAAAAAAATGAAATAAAATTAAAAGGAATTATTCATATCCATCTTTTATTAAAATATGGTCTTAAATGATATTAAGAAAAAAAAAATTAAAGTTAATTCAGCTTATCTTATTAACTTTAGGTATTTTGGCTATTTATTTTACTTATTATAATCATAAGGCGCCACAACAAGAAAAAATAGTATCCTCCCTAACTAAAAAAAATTTGAAGAATCTTAAAAATAAAGAAAACGTAAGTAAAGGTGATTATTTTTATGACATTGAATATACTGGGTTGGATTTAAGCGGAAATAGATATTTATTAAAATCGAAACGAGCTATTTTAGATAAGCTTAAACCAGAAATTATTTACATGGACGATGTTAGTTCAGTATTTTATTTTAAAGATGACACTGTGTTATATGTTTGGTCTCAGGAAGGTGTATATAATAATAGAAGTCTTGATATGGAATTTAAAAAAAATGTAAAAGCAAAATATCTGGGCAGTGATCTTTTTGCTGAAAAAGCCTTTTATTCAAATTCTGAAAGCTACCTAAGTGTTTCTGAAAATGTGAGAGTAAATAATATAAAAGGGAATATAATTGCAGATAAATTACTCTTTGATATAACAAATAATAAATTAGACATTACTTCTTTTCAAGACAGTAAGATAAATGCTAACGTAGATTTAAATGAAAAAAGGTTTTAGAATATTAAAATTCAAAAAAGATAAGCCAATCTTTGAGGTCAAGGATATAAGTAAATCTTTTGACGGAAGGCCTATTTTAAAAAAACTTTCTATTAAAGTGTTTCCATCTGAAATCGTAGGAATCCTAGGTCCTAATGGCTGTGGAAAAACAACTCTTTTTTCAATGTGCATTGGAGAACAAATGCCGGATAGTGGGAAAATTTTTTTAAATAATAAGTCTATTGAGGAAATTCCAATTCATTTAAGATCTAAAGAAGGCCTAGGATATTTTCCTCAACAAAGAAGTGTTTTTAACATGTCAGTTTTTAGTAATATTATGGGTTTAGCCCAAGAAACTATAAAAGGTAAAGAAAAACAGAGGGAGATGACAGAAAAACTTTTAGACGAATTTAATTTAGGTCATTTGAGATCTATTAATGCTACGATGTTAAGTGGAGGAGAGGTAAAACGATTACAGCTTGCTCGTTTAATGTTAAACAATCCCAAAGTGGTTTTACTAGATGAGCCTTTAAGTGCATTAGATCCCTTAACTGTAGATGAAGTGAGCAAATATATATTAAAAATACAAGCAAAAGGCGTAAGTATAATTATGAGTGAGCATAATGTAAAAAATTTATTTGCCTTAACTGATAGAAATTATGTCCTTGGTGAACAAACTGTTATAGCTGAAGGAAGCTCAAGAGAGTTATTAAAGTCGTCTAGAGCAAGAGAAATTTATTTTGGATCAGATTTTTAATAGAGTCTATGAAGCAAAAAAAATTTTCTCTATATTCTAAAAAAAAAATTTCTTCTTATAAAAAATCAATTTTAATTGATTCCGACAAATCCATCTCTATAAGAAGTTTTTTATTTGGTTCAATTAGTCAAGGAATTTCTAAAGTTAAAAATATATTAGAATCTGAGGATGTTTTTTCTACAATTAGTTGTTTAAAGAAATTAGGAGTGAGGATAGAAAAAAGAGGTCCAAAATTCTATTTTATTTATGGCAAAGGATTGGGATCATTAACTGCAAAAAAAAATTTACAATTAAATTTTGGAAATTCTGGAACCTTAGCCAGATTACTAATTGGGATGCTTTCAACCACTCCCGGTATAACAATTAATGTTCAAGGAGATCGCTCTTTAAATAAGAGGAATATGAAGGAATTAATTATTTTAATGTCAAGATTTGGAGCAGAATTTTATCCAAAAAATAAATTTAAATTTCCTATAAAGATTATATCAACTGATATGCCTGTCGGAATCAATTATGAGGCTGGGGTTTCAGCGCAATTAAAAAGTTCAGTAATTTTAGCTGGTTTAAACTCATTTGGCTTAACCAAGATCATAGAGAGAGAGAGATCAAGAGATCATTCTGAAAATTTGTTAATAAAAAACTTTCAAACAATTACACTCTCTAAGAGCAAAGATAAAATAATAAAAGTACACGGGAAAAAATTTTTAAATCCATTAAATATAAATATACCTGGCGACCCATCATCTGCAGCTTTTTTTACAGCATTAACAATATTAAACCAAAATTCTATAATTAAAATTAGAAATGTAGGTTTAAATCCTACTAGAATAGGTTTTTATGAATTGTTAAAAAAACATGGTGCAAAAATTAAATTTGAAAATATAAAAAAAAATAATAACGAAGTTTATGGAGACATAATCGCAAAAAGTTGTAAAATTAAACCTATTAAGGCTTCTAAGGAATATTACGTTAAAGCTACAGATGAATATCCAATATTATTTGTTATTGCTGCATTAACAAATGGCGTATCTGTTTTTAGAGGAATCGGTGATTTAGCAAACAAAGAAAGTAATAGAATAAAAGAAATGCAAAAAATTTTAAAACAAATTGGCGTTAATAGCAAAGCCTCTAAAAGTGAATTAAAAATTTTTGGAAAAAATTTTTTTCATAAAAAGAATATAAAAATAAAAGTTGGAAATTTAGGTGACCATCGTATAGCCATGTCATCTTTGATTCTCTCTTTAGTAACCGGAATAAATACAAATATTAAAAATTTTGAAACTGTGTACACATCCTCACCCTCTTTTCTTAAAATAGTAAAATATTTAGGTGGAAAATTTGAAACATATTAAAAGATTCATTGTAAATATTGATGGATCAAGTGGCTCAGGAAAAAGTACTGCTGCGAGACTCTTGGGAAAAAAATATAATTGGTCTGTTTTATATTCAGGTCTCCTTTTTAGATATGCAGCAAAAAAGATAATAGAAAAAAAACCAAACAATAAAATTATATTTTTAGAGAAATTGTTTAAAAAACTTGAATATAACAAAATAACAAATCTCAACCTGCATACACCAGAAATTTCAAAATATTCTGCTGAAATTGCAAAAGTTCTAAAAATTAGATCAATAATTAAGTCATTTCAAAAAAAATATGTCGAGCACAAAAAAAAGGTTGTGCTTGAAGGACGTGATATGTCTAAAATCTTTCCTAATGCAGAGGTAAAATTTTTTGTAGAGTGTACTCCTTTAATAGTAGCTGCTAAAAGACGTTGGTTACAGCTTAAAATTAAAAATAAAAAAATATCCCTGAATGAAGTAGCTAAAGACCTTAAAAAACGTGATTTTATTGACAAAAATCGCAAACACTCAAAACTTGAAAGACACGCTGAGTCAGTGTACATCAATACGGCGAAATTAAATATTAAATCTGTTTTAGACAAAATGTCTAAGCAAGTGGACAAAAAATTAAGAAAAAAATATGGCAAGTGAACAAGAGCTTAATAAAGTAAACATTTTACATAAAGAATTTCAAAGTCTTTTAGACGAAGACTTTAAAGACAGAAAACTCAAGGAAAACGAAATAATCAACGCTACAGTTACAGAAATTACAAAAAATTATGTTGTAGTAGACTGTAAAGCTAAAATGGAAGGAATGATACCTATAGAAGAATTCAAGAATGACGATGAATTACCAAAGCTAAAAGTGGGCTCAATAATAGAAGTTTTTTTAGAGCGAATAGAAAGTTTTAAAGGACAATTAATTATATCTAGAGATAAGGCTGTCAAAATGAAAGCCTGGAAAAAAATGGAGAAAAATTTTGAGTCACAAGAAGAATTAACAGGTTATATTACAGGCAAAGTTAAAGGGGGTTGGATAACTTCTGTTGATGGTCTTCCTTGCTTTATGCCCTCATCTCAGATTGATGTTAGACCTTTAAAAAAAGTTGATCATTTAATGAACACTCCTATCAAAGTAATTGCTACCAGAATCGATCGATCCAGAGGAAATGTTTGTGTTTCTAGAAGAGCAGTACTTGAAAAAAGTAAAAATGCTGAAGTAGCAGAAACATTAAAAGATATAAAAGAAGGAGATATTGTTGAAGCTCAAGTTCATGCATGCGTTGATTGGGGAATATTTCTTACATACAAAAACTTAACATTACTTTTGCACGTTTCTGATTTAAGTCATGGTAGAGTTAAAAAACCATCTGATCTAGTTACTATTGGTCAAACACTAACCGTAAAAATTACTCGTATAGATCCGAAAACAAATCGTGTTTCTGCCTCTATAAAAGCATTAACCGAAGACCCTTACTCAAACATTGATAGTGCATTCAAAATCGGAGAGATTTATGACGGAGAGGTCACAAAAATCATGGACTACGGATGTTTCGTGCGTTTAAAAGATTCTGTTGAGGGCCTTATACATTCAAGCGAACTTGATCACAAAAATAGAAATATTAAACCAAGTAAAGTTTTATCGGTTTCTGAAAAAATTAAGTGTAAAATTGTAAGCATTGATAAGGATGCAAAAAGAATTTCATTATCTTATAAGGCTACATTAGATAACCCGTGGGATAAAATTAAAGATGCTGTAGGTGGTGAAGCCAAAATTAAAATTAACAATATAACCGACAAGGCAATTTTTGGCGAATTAGTCGACGCAGGTTTAACTGGAATGCTGCACTACAAAGAATTAAATTTTTCTGAAAATATAGAAGACCTTAAAAAATATAAAAAAGATGATATTATCAACGTTAAAATTATTGAAATTAAAGATGATAAAATAAGGTTTTCAAAAAGGGCACTGGAAAGAGATCCATTAGACTTTTTTAGAGAAAACAAAAAAAAGGTTGGAGACATAATTACTACTAGAGTTCATGAGGTTCTTAAAACTGGTGTAAGAGTTGCAATTGATAAAGATAAAAAACTAATTGTTACTATAAGAAGAGCCGACCTGGCTAAAGAGAGTGCCGACGCACGTCCAGAAGTTTTTTCTCCAGGCAACGCTTTAGATGCCAAAATAACAGAATTAGATCTTAAATTAAGAAAAATAAAATTAAGTGTTAAGGCAGCGCAGCTTCAAGAAGAGAAAAGTCTTTTGAAAAAATTTGGTAACTTGAAAAGTGGGGCGACTCTTAAAAATATTTTTGAAACGGCCATGGGTACCAAAGGGAAAAAAAAGAAAAAAGAAGATTAATATTTGTCAAGACCAGAGTTAATTAAAGAACTAAAGCTAAAACACTCAAAGCTCAATAAATCACAAATAGAAATGGTAGTTGATGCCTTCTTTAGCGCAATAGTTGATGCTTTAATAGAAGGAAAAAATTGCCAAATACGTGGCTTTGGAAATTTTTATTTGAGTACAATTAAAGAAAATTACAATTCAAGAAATCCCAAAACTGGACGATTGATATATGTGCCAAAGAGAAATAAAGTTAGATTTAGGGCAGGTAAAAAATTTAAAGTATTCTTAAACCAATGAAAAAACAAAAAATTTTTATAGCATGCGATACAACGGATCCTAAAAAATTAAATCAAATAATTAACCAATCACAAACGAACAAATTTAAAATAAGTTATAAGCTAGGTGTAGAATTTTTTTTAAGTCCTAAAGGAAGAAATTTTATATCTAAATTAAAAAAGAAAGAAATTTTTTTAGATTTAAAATTAAATGATATTCCTAATACTTGTGCAGCAGCCATTAGTTCATTGAGAGATTTAAAGAATATTTCTTACTTAACTGTCCATATAAATGGTGGTTTAAAAATGCTACAAGCGGTTCGAAAATCATCAAAAAAAGTTAACAAAAAACTTAAAATTCTTGGTGTAACTGTTCTTACAAGTTTCTCGAACTCGTCTATTAAAGAAGTAGGCCATACAAAATCAATAAAAGAATTAGTTAAAAAACAGGCGCTACTCGCTAAACTTGCAAAATTAGATGGAATAGTTTGTTCTGGATATGAAGCTAAATTTTTAAAATCAATTTGCAAAAATATGGAAATTATAACCCCAGGTATAAGATTACCTGGAGATAGTAAAGGTGATCAGCAGAGGGTAATGACTCCAAAACAAGCTTTTAAAAATGGGGCAACTTCCGTGGTTATAGGCAGAAGCATAACTAAAGGAAATATCAAAAACAATATTCAAAAACTTATTAAATCTTTAAATTAATGAAACTTAAAGCTTGTGGTCTATCAAACACACTAGAAGTAGAAACTTGTGTATCGTTAAATGTGGATTATTGTGGTTTTATTTTAAACTATCCCAAAAGTCATCGTTATATTTCTTTAGATAAAGCAAAAAATCTTACAGATATCGATAAAGGAAATACAAATTATGTTGGGGTTCTTGTTAATCCAACTGATAAAGAATTAAATGAATTTTCTAAATTAAACTTGGATTATTTTCAACTATATGGAAATTTTTATCCTGGGCAACTAATAAAAATAAAAGAAAAATTTAAAAAGAAAATAATTGCATCAATTCAAGTAAAAAAAAGAGAAGATATTGATAAATACAAATTAATTGAAGACGACTCAGACATTATTCTATGGGATAGTTCAGGCTATGAAGAAAGTTTAAGTTGGGATTATAGCTGGTTACAACCTATTTCAACCAAAGTTGAAAAAATGGTGGCTGGAAATATAACAATTAATAAGATAAAAAATTTAGTAAATTTAGCTGATACTATTGATGTTTCTGGTGCTTTAGAAACAAATAAAGTAAAAGATATTAATAAAATTAAAAAATTTACTGCTGAAATTAAAAAAATTAGTTATGAAAATTAAAAAAAATATCTCTCTAATTGATCAGCATGATAAAAATTATATGTATGGTGGAAAATTTGGTGGAAATTTTATTCCAGAAACTTTAAAGAAACCCATAGATGATTTAACTAAATTATTTACAAAATTAAGAAGAAATAAGAAATTTTTAGAGGAAAGAGATTATTATTTTAAAAACTATGTTGGGGCTCCTACACCTTTTATTAAATTAGAAAATTTAACAAAACGTTTAGATGGAGCTCAAATCTATGCAAAGGTGGTATCAGAAGCAAATGGTGGCGCCCATAAAATTTATAATGCAACAGTGCATTGTTTGATAGCTCGGAGAGCTGGACTCCGAGAGATTGTGGGGGACACCAGGCGCAGGCTACGCAGGTAAAATGCTCTCAATGGCAGCAAAAAAATTTGGTCTTAAGTGTAAAATTTTTATGGGCACTAAAGATATTAAAAGACAAAGACCTAATGTCGAAGCGATGAGAAAAAATGGTGCTTTGATTATTCCTGTGACCACAGGAAGTCAAACTTTAGTCGATGCTGTAAGTGAGTGCATGCGCTACTGGGTTTCCAATTGTGATACAACACACATGTGTGTTGGATCTACAGTAGGTCCCAATATTTTTATTAAGATATGTGCCTGGAGTACTGCGCAAATTTCTAGGGAACTAATAGTGCAGGTAAAAGAAGAGTTTGGAAAAATTCCTAAAAAAATTAAGTTATTAAATTGCGTAGGTGGTGGAAGCTCTGCCATGGGATTTTGGAATGAGTTTATGGATACAGATGCTGAGTTTGTGGGTATAGAAGCTGGTGGTCCAAAAAAAAGTAAGTTGCACGCGGCTCCATTAACTAATGGGTCTAAAATTGGGATACTACATGGCGCAGCTCAATATGTTATTCAAAATAAAGAAGGTCAAATAGGGTCAACAGAGTCTATTTCAGCAGGTTTAGATTATCCTGGAATTTCTCCATTACATTGTTTTTTAAAAGATGCAAAAAGAGCAAGATACACATCTGCTAGTGATGAAGAGGCTTTAAAAGCTTATCAATTAGTTTCTAAATTGGAAAATATTTCCCCATCTTTAGAACCTTCACATGCATTTGCTGAAGCAATCAAGATAGCTCCTAAGTTAAAATCTTCTGATGTTATTATTGTTAACTCGTGTGGCGATAGCTTAAAAGACAAAGACATTATTAAACAGAAATTGGGTTCATATATAAGATGAAATCAGAAATCACTCTAGCGTTTGAAAAATGTAAAAAAGAAAAAAGACCCGCTTTAATTACATACACAGTTGCTGGAGATAACACTAAAAATAACTCTTTAAAAATTTTAAATACTATTTCAAAACACGCTGACATTCTTGAACTAGGTTTTCCTCATAACACTCCCATCGCCGATGGTGGCCAAATTCAAGGAAGCGCTCATCGAGCACTTAAAAATGGAATTACGCTAAAAGATGTTTTTCAGATTGTTAAAAAATTTAAAAAAACCAATTCTGGTAAACCACTTATCCTTATGGGATATTTTAATTTAATATATCAAAGGGGCGAAAATAATTTCTTGAAAAATTGCAAAGCTGCTGGTGTTGATGGTTTAATTATTGTTGATCTTCCTTATCCAGAAAACAAAATTTTTGCTAATAAATGTAAAAAAAAATCAATAAATTTTATTCAATTATTGTCACCTACCACATCAGAAGACAGGATGAAAAAAATTATAAAGGACTCACATGATATGGTTTATTATATTTCAATGTTATCAACTACCGGCGGTAAACTAAAAGTTTCTCCTAAGAAGATTCTAGAAAGTTACAATAAGATTAAGAGAATTAATCCTAAAAAAAACCTAGTAATTGGCTTTGGTATCACTGATAAGACTATATCATCTTTAAGATCAGCAAATGGACTAGTTGTAGGCAGCATGCTTTGC
>TARA_B110000211_G_scaffold43256_1_pt1 | contig 11493 bp, 9 predicted proteins | sample TARA_B110000211 | Tara Oceans TARA_B110000211 (sample SAMEA4397516) | marine metagenome | biome: Polar Biome; feature: [DCM] deep chlorophyll maximum layer (ENVO:01000326); material: water (ENVO:00002006), including particulate matter (ENVO:01000060) such as... | depth 30 m
ACATCAAGCCCTGAGACATCAAGCTATCAAGTGCATGGGTAGCCTCACCCAATGCCTTTTTCATGCGAAGGCCTTTAAGACGCCACAAATCCCTTTCGATGGATAACTCTCGATGCAGGACAATGACAGAATCCATGGCATCGACCTGAGCATGCAAGCTATCTGCCATCAAAGCAATGTGCTGTTCCTTGGATTGAACCATGTAGTAGAGGGCTGTTTGATCCGCTGACAACAAGCCTAAACTATCCTTCAGGTCTTGGTATTGCAAAACTTGAAGGCTGCTATCCTGCCGGAGGCGGTCTACTCGGACAAGCTCAATGTCATAGTTTGCTTTGCTTACCACACAGCTACTAAGGGTCAACAAACAAACAACAATAAACCAGGGCATCTTTTGCATGCGCTAAAGATAGGCATATGTACCTTGCAGCCATGCCAATCATTGACGTACGAAGCCCTTCAGAATTTGCACATGGCCATGCACCCGGTGCATTGAACATGCCTCTATTCACCGACGAAGAAAGGGAGGCTGTTGGCATTTGCTACAAGCAGAAGGGTCAGCAAGCAGCGGTCCGCTTAGGGCTGTCTTTCACTGGGCCAAAGATGGCAGACATGCTAGCCTTTGCCGACAAACAGGCAAAAGGTCAAACTATCGATTTGTATTGCTGGCGTGGCGGAATGCGGAGCGCATCGGTAGAATGGCTTCTCAACTTAGGTGACTTGAACGTGAACCGATGGGATGGCGGCTACAAATCATACCGGCAGAAGGTCCTGTCATCATGGCATAACCCACCACCATTGGTTGTACTGAGCGGCCTAACTGGCAGCGGAAAAACTGCCATCCTCAATGCCATGGCAGATCAGGTGCAAGTATTGGACCTTGAAGGGCTTGCCAACCACAAAGGCTCATCCTTTGGCGCTGTCATGGAGTCGCCACAGCCTATGAATGAACAATTTGAAAACAATGGCGCAGTCTTGTTCTCATCCATGAATCACAAACAAGCCCTCTGGATTGAAGATGAATCCCGGTCTATTGGCAGGGTATTCCTTCAAGACCCTTTCTTTGATTTGAAAAAGGTGGCGCCTATTGTCATGGTGCATAGAGGTATCGAAGATCGCGTCAAACACCTCACAGAGCTTTATGGCGAAGCCCCTGTGGATGAGCTTATTGAAGCATTTGACCGCATTCGCAAGCGCTTGGGCGATTTACGAACCACGCAATGCATTGATGCCGTCAAGGCTGGTGACTTAGCCTATGCCTCAAGGGAAGCATTGCGCTACTACGACCAGGCCTACCAAAAGAGCATCGACATGCGAAAGAACCAAATTATTTGGTCCGGTAATTTTGCTGATATGGATCACGAAAGTATCGCTGAGAAGCTCATCCGTGAAGCGCAACCTGTTGTTGAATCCTACTACAAGACAAGTCATGAGTAATGCCCTAACCTCCTTCAATCCCGGCAGTGGCTGTGGCTGTAAAATGGCGCCAAACGACCTGCATCGCATGCTTGAACAATCCGGTGACTGCGGCGACTTCCCTGGACTGCTCATAGGCCATGAGACGGGCGATGATGCAGCGGTGATGGACATCGGGAATGATCAACTTTTGATTCACACCACCGACTTCTTCACCCCCATCGTTGATGACGCCTTTGACTTTGGTCGAATTGCTGCTGCCAATGCCATCTCAGACGTCTACGCAATGGGCGGCACACCCAGCATGGCCCTGGCGATCTTAGGCTGGCCTGTTGACCTGTTGCCTGTGGAGCAAGCTGCACAGGTCATTGCTGGAGCCCGAAGTGTTTGTAAACAAGCAGGCATCCCTCTGGCTGGTGGGCATAGCATCAATATTCCCCAACCCCTATTTGGTCTTTCAGTGACAGGGCATGTTCACCGCGACCAACTGAAACGGCACGCTGGCGCAAAGCCCGGTGATCTGCTGATCTTGACCAAACCCCTTGGGGTTGGATTGCTGGCAACCGCCATGAAAAAAGGCATCGCCACCGACAGGGACATCCAATGGGCCATTGAAACCATGAGCCAACTCAATGACATCGGTTCAGCCTTAGCCGCTATTGACGGGCTTCATGCCATGACCGATGTCACAGGCTTTGGGTTGCTCGGTCATGCAATAGAACTATGTGAAGCATCCGATGTGTCAGCCACATTAAGCAACAAAAACCTACCCACTTATAACATGAAACGGTTGATGGAACTTTATGGTCAGCATTGTCTACCCCAGGGAACTACTAAAAATTTCACAGCCTATGTGGGCGATGTCAGCAGCATGGACGGCCCGCAACTAGCCATTCTATGCGACCCACAAACCAGTGGCGGATTGCTGCTTAGTGTTGCACCAGAAGCCTTAGATCAGGTGCAGGGCATGCTGAAACAGGCCAACCTCTGTGACGGGGTTATCGGGCATGTCCATGAAACATCCAGCCCTCGAATCACAATCAACTAAGGGACGGGCCACCCTGAAGCATCCCCTTGGCGGCTGACATCAGGGCTGCTGTGAAACCGCGCTTCACTTTGAATCATTTCAACCGCTTCAAATCGACCAATTTGTGAACGCGTTTTGAGCTCATGCCCTCGCAAGCGCAAACAGAGTTTGGTGAAGGGGCTGAGTGCATCTGCCTCTACAAAGAGAAAATCTGGCCAGCCCTGCGCATGGAGTTTCTTTTTAGCCACAGCCTCATCCAATGTCATGTCATAGCGCAAACGGTTGGTCAAAACTTGGAAGACATTGGTGATGATGGTGCTGCCTCCTGGTGTGCCAAGGGCCATGACATGACCCGATCGGCTGGCAATGGTTGGTGTCATGCTTGAAAGCATGCGTTTACCAGGACCCACGGCATTCACCCCAAAACCCACCAAGCCAAATTGGTTAGGCTTACCTGGGGATAAGGCAAAATCATCCATCTCATTGTTTAGGATAAACCCAGCAACCCAATGCTTGCTGCCGTAGGATGAATTCAATGTCGTGGTGATGGCAATGGCGTGACCCTGTTGATCAACAATGCTCAGCTGTGTGGTCTCTTCGCTCTCCTTGTGAATAAGTAGATTCAAGTCCATGGATTTGCCAGAGGTAAAGTTAGGGATTGCTTTGAATCGATCCTGAAGACGGCCAGCATCAAGCAAGGCCTCAGTGGATAACTTCATGGATGACGGATCCCCCAAATACAGGGCTCGGTCCTCATAAACCAGTCGGCATATCTCTGTGAAGTCATGCGCATAGGCCGCTGATCCATGGCGTTGCATTCGATTGCCATCACGTTCACTGGCTTGAAGCATTTGAATCAAGGCCACACCCCCACTCGATGGCGGCCCCATCGTCACAACATCATAGCCCCTGTAAGTCGTCAGCAAGGGTTGTCGCCAATGGGGTTGGTAATGCAGCAGATCCTCTGTGGTAAACCATTGATCTGCTTCCCGCATGCGATGAACAAGTGCCTCTGCCACTGCTCCCTGGTAAAATCCATCAGGGCCTTCGCTTGCAATAGTTCGCAATGTCATGGCTAAATCTGGTTGGACAAAAAGGGATCCTTCATCCCACCCACCTCGTGTGAATGGTCCAGCACCTTGAGGGTTTCTTTCCCGAAAGGTGTTTGCCAACTGGTTGATTTCTAATGCTTGAATTGCTGTAAGGGGAAAGCCAAACTCTGCCAATTCAATGGCTGGCATCAACAGGTCCATCCATGGCATGCTCCCTAGGGAGTCATGCATGGCCCACATACCCGCAACAGACCCCGGAATACCTGAAGCGTACAGGCTGTGCAAAGATTTGCCTTCGATGATGGATCCATCCTTGATGTAGCTATCCGCCTGTGCGGCAAGGGGTGCTTTTTCTCGGTAATCTAGACTAAGTGCTTGACCATCAGATAATCGCACCACAGCAAAGCCACCTCCACCCAGGTTTCCAGCCCTTGGCAAGACAACAGCCAGCGCAAAATGTGTTGCCACAGCTGCATCAAAGGCATTGCCCCCTTGCATCAAAATTGCTTTTGCCACATCAACTGCAATGGGATGTGCAGCAGCAACGGCGCCTTGACCTTGCATGGAGGGGCCATGCAACATCATCAAACAGGTCAATCCAATGGCTTTGAGCAATGGGCTCACCATACCTGCTTTCGTTCAGACAGCAACTCAACTTGCTTGCCTTGTTGACTGACACCAATAACCTTTGGGATATCCCTGCTGCAATGTCTGGACCAGAGTGCGTAGGCATTGGACCCTGTGTGACGCATCAACAATTTATCACCTGCATCAATACGGGGCAAAGTCACATCTCGCACAACATAGTCGCCGGCAAAGCACAGAGGGCCTGCAATGTCATGCTTGCACAGGGTGGCCACTTTTACCTTGGCTGCCTGATCTAAAACCGTCAACGGAATGCCTCGGGGGCTGCTGTAAGCATCCCTCATCAGGAAATCAGCACCTAGATGGATGAATGCTATGCGCTGGCTTCCGCGATCCATAGCGTATTCAACATCTGATATTGCAAATCCCGTATGGAAATGGGTCCATTGACCAAACTCTGTCACCAAGTGAAAATCTGACCACAGTTCGGGTATACTAGCCTTCAATGCGCTGGCATAGGTCTGCATGTAACTCTCTCCTTTGTTGATCTCTTCAGGTGAAAGTCCACCTCCCATGTCAATAACTGTAATCCGCCTTGATTCTCCTGCCTTAGCGAGGGAGTCATTGGCCTCTTTAGCTAGTTTCATCAATGCGTTCACAGCTTGAACAGCCTGTGTTAAATCACTCATGGACGAACCGGAATGCACATGCAAAGCAGTCACCGGATACTTCAATATAGCATCAATAATGGATGATCGATCAGAGATTGGCACCCCAAACTTGGATTCCAACCCCGACACATGGTAGAGCGCCGCATCCGACACCTGCATCTCTGGATTGATGCGAATGCCAATTTGGAAGCTTGGATGCTCAGGCATTCGTTCCAACTCTTCCAAGCTGTTGACATTGAGCAGCAAACGATCACCAATGGCTTGACATGCATCGATTTCATGAGACCTTTTAACCGGTGAATCAAAAATGATATGCTTAGCCTTTGCCTCAACGGCCAGGTAAACCTCCTCCATGGAGGCTGCTTCCAATCCATAACCCCATGCAACCATGCGATTAAGAACGGCCTGATGTGGCATGGTTTTGATAGCCACGCAGTGATTCGCATGCGGGTGACCGAAGGCATTGGACAAATGGGCTAAACGCGCTTCAAGGGCATCCCAGTCAACAAAAAGCAAGCTAGAGTCCTTATCGCTGACCCATCCCCTCTGCACAGCTGCCTGGTAGGCACGTTGTGACTGTTCAATCAAGGTCGATGCGTGATCACTCATCCAAACAAGGTAAGGACCTTCTCTTCAATGATGTCAACCAAGCGCAGATCATTGCGCAAATCGAATTTACCTTTCTCCATTTGCTTGCGAACCGAGTAAGACCCTAAGGCCAATCGAATGAACGCAGATTTACCATAGGTCACAGGCTGACCCATGAACACCTTGTGATGATCACCAAGACCTTCATGCTCCTCGGTTACCATTTGATCAAAGAGCACCTTGAGCTCATCCTTGAGAAGTTCCCTGCCATTCGCTTTGATGATGAAGGAAATGATGGAATCATTGCTCAACTCCATGTCTGGCATCAATTCAAACGTGTCACTCATGGCTAAACGGCCAGCTACCACGCGGTTCCATCGTCGGATCCAGGCGTTGGTTGCAGATGCGGGAATGGCCATGTAGGCTTCCATTTCCTTGATGGCAATTTGCCAACGCATGCGCAATCCCCAGTTTTGGAAATCTGGCAATTGCTCACGGATTCCCGTCAATGAATGGGGGAAATCATACTTGGTGAACAGCTTCCCGAAGGCCGCTGCCGGACTGGCATCCAGAGGTGCCAATGCAGAGGTGATGGTTTTAGGCACCAGCAATGCGCCACAAAACGGCGGCGCTTGAAAGAATTTGGAGCCTGTGACCATTAGCATGACCCCTTTGGTGATCAGCTCATGAATCAATTGACGATCAGCGCGGAATTGGCACATATCCACGACCCACATCACGCCATCAGGAAATTCATCGATGATATTCAAATCATCCATGATGCCTGATTTACTCCCGAACACAAGGTTACCAATGATGGGCTTACCAAGGTTGTCCTTGATGATTTTCCGTATGGCCTTCTTGTGGTCTGCCACATTGCCATCCTTGTCTCTAGCAGCAATGAAATGGTTGATTACCTCCGGCGCACCTTCGATGGTCTCTCCGATGGGGATGGTCTCTCCCATTTGATTCCAGCCTGCATAGTATTTGCCTTCAGCAGCAGCTTTTGAGCCCGACCCTAACTCCTCAGGGCTGGTGACAATGTTGACGATCGACTCGCCTGGGTGACTGATCGCTTGAAACATCAACGGAATGTACATGGCATCTGAGCCACTGGGTCCATACATGACTTGGAATTGATCCAGGTAATCCTGCTTCAATAAATTTTGCAAGGATCGGGTCTGCTCAGCAACTACCTCTTGGTAATTGCCAACCTGAATTTCCTCCATGAAGGCCTCAGCCACCTCATGACCATCTTTATTCATGGGGCTACACGTGCATGAACCTCGCTGCATCAATCCCTCATACATCAAGGGCTGAAGGTGGTACTTGTTCCTGTTTTCAGTGCCTGTAAGAAAGATTCGTTCGTCGCATCCCGATGTCAGGATGTCTATCAATGATTGTGACATGTGTCGCTCTTAAGTGATTTTTCTACAGCGGATGCGGGAACCCGTCTTAGGGTATTGCAAGGTAATCCATGCCAAATGGCTGTCATGAACAACATGGCATTCATCAGCCCGGAACGCTTCCAATGTTTTTTCATCAACCTGATAATGTGCCTGGTAATCTTTGTCGCCCTTGTAACTGAATCGTGTCACGCTAAGTGCCTCTCCGGCAATCTCAGCATGGTAAAAACACCCTTCACCCGTTCCGCCCAGGTACACGGAAGACTCGGGCACCGTTGCTGGATTGACATCTGGTGCTTTCAAATAGGTGACGACGGCATCTGACGGCAACTGCTTGCTCCGACTGATGGAAAAAGACGCATAGGCCTTCTTGCAAATATCCCACACTGGCTCAATCAAGGACGTATGGTACCAACTACCCTTGCCCTTCAACATGCGAAAATGCTTGCCATTAGGCATGGCTGTAGCCACATTGGAATACGGCGAAGGTGCAAAGCTCACGGGCCACTTGTAGCGCTTGTACATCTTAGTCCCCGGCTCAAGGCCAGCCAATATGGCCTTAGCAACAAATCGAGCACAATTGTTGTGTGTGTTTTTGGTCAGCCCATTGTATGGCATGTAGCCTCTCTCAATAATGGATGTACAATAGGCCCTGGTCTTCACCACATCCACGTCCTTTAAAATAGATGCGTACAACGTGTGCTCACCGTGGGTTGCTTCAGCCATGCTCTCCAATTCCCATGCAATGGCTTCCATGTTGCACAAATTGCCTTGGTCATCCCATTGAGGCTTGGTTTCCATCTGAAGCTTAGGGTCCGTCCATGCGCAGCGTGCCCGGCCCTGGCCATCGGGAATGGTGTACCTCCCAAAGTCATAATAGGTCAATGAATCACCTTCTGCAATCAAAATGGCTGCATGCCCCACCAATATGTTCTGATTTTTCATGATGCGCATTTTTCGCAACCAATGAAAAACAGACTCTGCAGCTCGGACTGACATATCTGGCCAAGCTAAGGGGATGGCAGCACTCGGTGTAATCATCAGACAAATATCAACCAGAAGTCTGCATGATACCATTCACCTCACATTTCTTTTGCAATCAGCCTGAAATATTTTGATGCCATCATCATCAAGCGGTGATGGCTAAATAGCTGTTGCTGAATCCAAACAACGACCTTTGCACCCATGATCATTCTTGCATACATCGCATCACTAGCCATTGGCCTGTCACTTGGCTTGTTGGGTGGTGGTGGTTCCATCTTGACGGTCCCCGTCCTGGTCTACTTGTTTGGCATTGACCCGGTATCTGCTACTGCCTACTCCCTTTTCATTGTTGGCGCCACAAGCATGGGTGGAATTATCCCAAAGGCAAAACAAGGCCTTGTCGACTTCAAGGTGGCACTATGGTTTGGTGCGCCATCCGTATTGATGGTTTACATCACAAGGGCTTGGATTCTTCCTGCAATTCCTACTGAACTTATCCTCTTTGGCGACTTTTCATTAACCAAAGGAACTGCCCTGATGCTACTCTTTGCCATCATGATGCTATGGGCTGGCCGTGGCATGATTAAAGACCCGAAGAGCAAGAACAATCAACCCGCCGTCTCTGGAGCCAAGCGAGTGGCCTTTATATTGTTTGAGGGAGCTGTTATCGGTTTGTTAACTGGGTTGATTGGCGCAGGTGGCGGCTTCCTTATCATCCCTGCCCTGGTGCTCGTCACGGGACTGAACATGAAGGTGGCCGTTGGCACCTCACTGACCATTATTGCATTCAAGTCCCTTTTGGGGTTCACCGGGGACATGGGCCACATGGTTATGGACTGGAACCTCTTACTCACTGTCACTGCAGCTGCCTTGGTTGGCATGCTTATTGGGAACCATTTATCGAACTATGTGGACACTGACCGACTTAAAAAAGCATTTGGCATCTTTGTGCTAAGCATGGGGTGCTTGGTCATTGTCCTTGAACTCAACGCTTACTCTTTTTTATGAAACCATGAGCAACAAGATGAACATCGAACAGATTTACACCAAATGCCTGGCTCAAGGCGCCTACTTCATTGCATCCAATGGTGAAGCAGCTGTCATTGACCCATTGCGCGACCCTGCGCCATACCTGCAGCGGGCAAAGGACATGGGTGTGACCATCAAGTATGTCATGGAAACCCATTTTCACGCAGACTTTGTGTCCGGGCACCACGCCCTGGCAGAGGCTTCAGGTGCCACCATTGTGTTTGGCCCGACAGCCAACCCTAACTTCCCTTGCAAAGTGGCAGAAGATGGAGAGATCCTGCCCTTGGGTGACATCAGTTTCAAGGTTACGCACACCCCGGGACACACCATGGAGTCCACATGCTATATCCTTAGGGATGCAGACGATAAAGACCATGCCCTATTTTCTGGAGACACCCTCTTCCTGGGTGATGTGGGTCGACCTGATTTGGCACAAAAAGCAGCTGACACAACCATGGAACAATTGGCAGGCATCCTATTTGACTCATTGCGCGAAAAAATCATGACCCTGGAACCTGAGGTCATTGTTTACCCCGGTCATGGTGCAGGCTCTGCTTGTGGCAAAAACATGAGCAAGGAAACCGTTGGAACGCTTGGCGAACAACTTGAAAGCAATTACGCGTTACGTTCTGACATGACCAAAGAGGAGTTCGTTGTAGAATTGATTGATGGCATCGCTGCCCCACCTCAATACTTTGGGATGAATGTTGGCATGAACAAGTCTGCCATCGATGGCTACGCATCCGTGGCATTGAATGCCAACAACGCGTTGAACCCAGAAGCTGTTCTTGAACACAAGGATGCCTTGATTCTTGATGGCCGAGACCCACAGGTCTTTGCCGGGCAGCATGTACCTGGCAGCATGAACATTGGTCTTGATGGGCAATTCGCTCCATGGGTTGGCGCGTTGGTCCCCATGGACAAGGTCCTCATCCTCATTGCACCGGAAGGGCGTGAGACTGAAATGATTATGCGATTGGCCCGCGTTGGCTTTGACAATGTCCTTGGCTACTTGCACGGAGGCCTGAAGGCGTGGACCAAGGCTAAAATGCCTACAGACAAGATTCAACGCATCACGGCAGACGTCCTGGAAAGCAACTACGCAGACAGCAAAGCACAAATCTTGGATGTCCGCGCATTGGGCGAGTACCAGGCAGAGCATATCCTTGATGTGAACTCCTTGCCCCTTGATGCCATCTCAACACGCATCAAGGAGCTACCAAAGGCCACTGCTAAAAAGCCATTGATCATTCATTGTGCTGGTGGCTACCGAAGCATGGTATTCGCATCCATCATCAAGGCCAACGGCCACCACCATATCATGGATGTTATTGGGGGCTTCAATGCCATCAAGGAAATGAAGGGTGTTCCGATGTCGGCTTACAATTGTCCTAGCGGATCAGGAGGCGACAATGGCATCAATGTATAATCATGAAAAAAATGCTATTTTTTTCACTCATTGCTTTGCTTTCAGCATCATGCAGTGGTCAGAATAATAACTCAACAATTTCTTTAACTTCACCAGCAGATATGGAGACAGCAATACTAGCAAGTGGATGTTTTTGGGGGACGGACTATTTTCTCAAGCAAATTGATGGTGTGATCTCAACCACTGTTGGATACACAGGTGGATTTATTGAAAACCCAACCTATGCTCAGGTTTGCACAAAAAGAACAGGGCATTATGAGGCTGCCTATGTTGTTTTTGATCCAAAAAAAACAACCTATGAAGCAGTCGTTAGGGTGTTTTTTGAAACACATGACCCCACTCAAACGAATGGTCAAGGTCCAGACATTGGCCCGCAGTATAAAAGCGCCATATTTTATAACAGTGAAGCTCAAAAAATCACTGCAGAAAAACTGATTGACCTTCTCAAAGACAAAGGCCTAGATATCGCTACAGAATTGATAGCGGCAGAGGTGTTCTACCCTGCAGAGTCATACCACCAAGATTACTATGAAACAAAAGGCGGAACGCCATACTGCCACGGTTACCGCTCACTATTTTGATCGTAACACTTCTCCATCGTTGGAACACGCTTTACTGAAAATACTTTGAAGCATTCCGTTTTTCAGCAAAAAAAAAGGGCCCCAATTGGGGCCCTTTTGCTAGATTGTGATCAGGCTTTGGATACACTCTTTGGTATTAAAATACCCAGATAGAAGACTTAGCAGATACCACACCTAAACCATTCTCTACGTTGTTGTAAACGGTCACAGGCTGTGTGAATGGGCCTCCACTGTTTAGGTAATTATCAAGGGTTACATCGTACAAATACGATGACAAATCTAACTTGGTCAACTTGAAAACAATCTCCATGCCGCTGTTGGGCTCAATGCCAAAGACAGACACATCAATGCTGCGGTTGGTGTTCAGGAAGCTCTCATTGCTGAAGACTAATTGTTCTTTGTATTGTCTCCCTCCACCTGCGCTGACTAAAATGTCATCACTATCGATTTCCATTGTGTACTCAGGGATTGTTGCTGTCCCTCTATATCTCTGATAGGCTCGTATCATATAGTAGCCAGCCTGGCCGCTGTCAGAGATCACCAGGGTAAATTCGCGGTAAGAGTAGTCCCATCCACCACGAGGTATGACACCAGAATTGATGGAGTCCATTGACAAGACAACCGGTTTCGTTGGCACCGTGGCATGGCCACTCACAGAATCCAAGCCTGTATGGTACGCTTTAAACTCATAGAAACCATCAGCCTGAGCAAGCAGGTTGCCTGAACTG
>TARA_B110000211_G_scaffold233416_1_pt1 | contig 11469 bp, 11 predicted proteins | sample TARA_B110000211 | Tara Oceans TARA_B110000211 (sample SAMEA4397516) | marine metagenome | biome: Polar Biome; feature: [DCM] deep chlorophyll maximum layer (ENVO:01000326); material: water (ENVO:00002006), including particulate matter (ENVO:01000060) such as... | depth 30 m
TGATCTGATACTACAAAAGGCCTATAGAGTTGATTTTAATGGCAGTATATAAAAAAATTTCAGCTGTTAAAAACTTACCCAAACATCTATTAGGTATACAAAACTTATCTATTCTTGAAGCTAAAAAAATTTTAAATGAAGCTAAAGAATTTATAAAGTTAAACAGTAGTAAATCTAAAAAACTTGATATCTTAAGAGGTAAAACTCAAATTAATTTATTTTTTGAACCATCCACTAGAACTCAAAGCTCGTTTGATTTAGCGGGTAAAAGATTAGGTGCTGATGTAATGACAATTAATATGGTTAATTCTGCTCTTAAAAAAGGTGAAACATTAATCGATACAGCCATGACATTAAATGCAATGCATCCCGATCTTATTGTTATTAGACACCAAGACTCAGGAGCACCAAATTTATTATCTCAAAAAGTTAATTGTTCAGTCATAAACGCTGGAGACGGAAGAAGAGAACACCCAACTCAAGCTTTGCTAGATGCGTTAACTATAATTAACAGAAAAGGAAAAATAGAAGGCTTAAAAATTGCCATATGCGGAGATATACTTCATTCTAGAGTTGCTAGATCAAATATATATTTGATGAATATGCTTGGTGCTGAAGTAAATGTAATAGCTCCTAAAACATTAATGCCAAAATCAATTGAACGTTTGGGTGTAAAGGCTTTTACAGACATGAAAAAAGGATTAGATGCTTGTGATATTGTTATGATGCTAAGACTTCAAAATGAACGAATGCAAGGCTCATTTTTACCATCGAAAAGAGAGTATTATGAATATTTTGGCTTAACTCCTGAAAAATTAAAATATGCAAGTAAGGATGCCTTGATTATGCACCCAGGTCCAATGAATAGAGGAGTAGAAATTGATACTAAGTTGGCAGATGATATAAATGTAAGTTTAATAAAAGAACAAGTTGAATTAGGAGTTGCAGTTAGAATGGCATGTCTAAAGATATATTGTAAATAAATGAAAGAAAAAATTTTTATAAACGCTCGACTTATTGACCCATCTCAACAAATAGATGAAAATGGAAGTCTTGTCGTAGATGCTAATGGTAAAGTAAAAGAATTAGGTAAAAATGTAAAAAAATCACATTTTTCGACTAATGCAGAAATTATTGATGTAAAAAATAATATATTAATACCTGGCATTGTTGATATGAAAGCCTTTGTTGGTGAGCCAGGATTTGAATATAAAGAAAATTTTAGAACTCTTAGTCAGGCAGCTTTAGCGGGAGGAGTAACATCCGTTGTAACAATGCCGAATACTAAACCGCTAATAGACAATGTATCAATGGTAGATTTCATAATAAGAAGAGGTAGAGATAAGGCTTCAATAAATCTTTTTCCTTGTGCGACTCTAACTAGAGAAATGGAAGGAAAGCTAATGAGTGAATTTGGTCTACTTTCCTCTAAAGGTATAATTGGTTTTACTGATGTAAAAAGAACTGTTCAAAACACAGAAACTATGGCCAGAATAATGGATTACGCTTCTGATATTGGGGTTCTGATAATGCAGCATGCAGAAGATTATGAACTTTCGAAAAATGGTTGCATTAATGACGGTGAAATATCTAATAGACTTGGGCTTCAAGGGATTTCACCAGTAGCAGAAAAAATAATTATAGAAAGAGACCTTACTTTACTAGATGAATTTCCATGTAGATATCACATAAATCAAATTTCATCTAAACAATCATTAGATGTAGTCAAAAAAAATAAAGCAGAAAATAAATTATTTAGCGTTGGTGTTTCAATAAATAATTTAGCTTTAAATGAGAATGATATTGGTGATTTTAAAACTTTTTTAAAATTATCACCACCATTGAGAACTGAGGACGATAGAAAAGCACTTATAGAAGGTGTTAAAACAGGTTTAATAGACGTGATTATCTCTGATCATAATCCTGAAGATGAAGAAAGTAAAAGATTACCATTCGCACAGGCTGCTACAGGAGCAATTGGAATAGAAACTTTATTGCCATTGGCACTTGAAATGTACCATAATGAAACTTTATCTCTAAACAAGATAATTGAAACACTTACTATCAATCCGTCAAAAATTTTAAAGATAGATAAAGGCACTCTAAAAAAAGGAGCTGAGGCAGACATTTGTATTTTTGATCTTGAAACACCGTGGGTTGTAAAAGCTGGAAATTTAAAATCAAAGTCTAAAAATACTGCTATAGAGAACAGAAAATTACAAGGTAAAATTTTAATGACTTTTTTAAATGGTGAGTTAGTGTTTAATCAATAGTGAATTTAGATTTATTAATAGTTGTATTATACTCATATATATTTGGTTCAATTCCATTTGGACTGATAATAACTAAAATATTTTTAAAAAAAGATATCAGAAATTTAGGCTCTGGAAACATAGGTGCAACAAATGTTTTCAGAACAGGAAATAAAATACTAGCTAGTTTAACTCTATTACTTGATACCTTTAAAGGTTATTTTGTAATATTTATAACAACAATTTATTTTATTGATTTAATTTATTTAGCTGCAATAATTTGTTTTTTAGGACATGTTTTTCCTATTTGGATAAAGTTCAAAGGAGGTAAAGGTGTAGCAACTTATTTAGGTGTTATTTTAAGCTTATATTTTCAATTAGGGTTATTATTTATAATTTCTTGGTTGTTAATTTTGGTAATATTTAGATATTCTTCATTATCTTCAATTTTTTCTACATTTTTTGTCTTCTTGTATTCTTTAATTTTAAATAATTTTTCACTTAGTTCTTTTTTGTTTACAATGTTAATAATTATAATATTTACCCATAGAGAAAATATTACAAGAATGAAAAATAAAAAAGAAAACAAAGTTTCATTCTAAATCATTAAGCTTTTAGGCTTATTTTATATAAAATTTGACAAATACCCTTTTATTTGTAAATAAACATATATAATGAACTTAGTTATTGTCGAAAGTCCTGCTAAAGCAAAAACAATAAATAAATATCTAGGTAAAAATTATTTAGTTTTAGCAAGTTATGGTCATATTAGAGATCTTCCATCAAAAAACGGCTCAGTTAATACAGACAAAAATTTTGATATGGAATGGGAAATCGATTCATTTTCAAAAAAATATTTAAAAGAAATAACTGACGCGGCAAAAGATTCAAGTAAGATTATATTGGCAACTGACCCTGATCGTGAAGGGGAAGCAATAGCATGGCATGTTAAAGAAGTTTTAAGTTCAAAAAAACTATTAAAAGACAAAATTTTAGAGAGAGTTGTTTTTAATGAGATAACAAAAAATTCAATTTTAAGAGCCATTGACAAACCTAGACAAATTGAAATGCACCTTGTTGAAGCTTATCTTGCTAGAAGAGCGCTTGATTACCTAGTTGGATTTAACATATCGCCTATTTTATGGACTAAATTACCGGGATCTAAGTCAGCTGGAAGAGTTCAGTCAGTTGCTTTAAAACTTATCACTGAACGGGAACATGAAATAGAGTTATTTAAACCAGAAGAATATTGGACACTTTCTTCTAATTTTACTAACACAAATAAAGTAGATATTTTTTCTAAGTTAAGTTTATATAACGGTGGTAAAATTGAAAAATTTACCTTTAGAAATAAATCACAAATTGAAACAGCCCTAGATATAATTAATAAATCTAAATTTAAAATCAAAGATGTAAATACAAAAGTTTTTAAAAGAAATCCTTTAGCTCCATTTACTACTTCAACTTTGCAACAAACTGCCTCAGGAAAATTTGGTTTTGGAGCATCAAGAACAATGCAAATAGCTCAAAGATTATATCAAGGTATTGAGATTGAAGGTGAAACAACGGGATTAATTACTTATATGAGAACTGATGGTACTAATATTTCAATGGAGGCAATAGAAAATTTTAGAAACTTAATAAAAAAAGATTTTGGTGATGAATTTATTCCTGAAAAACCAAATAATTACGCTGGAAAAAAAGCAAAAAATGCTCAGGAAGCACATGAAGCAATAAGGCCCACTGAAATAACTAGAAAACCTTCTGATATCAAAAAATATGTTAATGCAGATCAATACAAACTTTATGAATTAATTTGGAGCAGAGCATTGTCATCACAAATGACTGCTGCTGAATTTGATAGGAATACAATCATAATATCTTCTGAAAATCATAATATCAATTTTAGAGCGAGTGGTTCAATTATTAAATTTGAAGGATTTTTAAAAGTTTATAAAATTCAAGAGACAGATGAAGACGCAAAAAATATACTTCCGACAGTTGAAATTGGTGAAAGTGTCAACATTCTTAAATTAAACGATGAACAACATTATACAGATCCACCTCCAAGATATTCTGAAGCAAGTTTAGTAAAGAAAATGGAAGAGCTAGGTATTGGAAGACCTTCAACATATGCAAGTATTATTTCAGTATTATCTACAAGAAATTATGTGGAACAAATTAGTAAACGATTTCATCCTACAGATCGCGGCAAATTAATTTCAGCTTTTCTAGAAAAATTATTTACTAAATATGTCGACTATAATTTTACAGCTGAACTTGAAAATCAATTAGATGAAATAACTAGTGGAAAGATTGAATGGAGAAAAGTTTTAGAAAATTTTTGGAAGAATTTTTATGAAAATATTAAATCTGTGAAGGAAATAAGAACTAGAGAAGTTCTTGACATGCTGAATGACAGCTTGGGACCCTTAATTTTTGAAAAAAATTCTGACGAAAAAGTTAATAGAAAATGTGTCCTTTGTGATAATGGACAATTAAGTTTAAAGAACAGCTTTAGAGGTGGTGCTTTTATTGGTTGCTCAAATTATCCTGACTGTAAGTTTACTAGACCATTGTCTAAGTCTAAGGCAGCTGCTCAATTTAATTTAGCTGAACCTAAATTAATAGGTCAGAATGATAATGGTAAAGACATATTTTTAAAAAATGGAAGATTTGGTCCTTATTTACAGTATGAAAAAGAATTAGAAATTCTAGAAGAAAAACTCAAAAAAGGAAGAAAGAAGAAGAAAAAAATAGATGACAATCATAAAAATGTATCAATACCTAAAGGAATAGACATTAATGATATAGATTTAATTAAAGCAAAATTTCTTTGCTCATTGCCTAAATTACTTGGACAACATCCTGATACTAGAAAAGATATAACACTAAATACTGGAAGATTTGGACCTTACTTAAAGTGTGAAAATAAATCCGCCCGACTTGAAAATGTTGAAGATTTATTTTCAATAGGAATAAATAGAGCTGTTATTATGATAGCCGAAGCTAAGCCCGGAAGAATGTCTTCTTCTATAATCAAAGATCTAGGAGAACACCCAGAAGATAAAAAGCCAGTTAGAGTAATGAAGGGTCAATTTGGACCATATATAAAGTATAAATCTTTAAATGCCACTATACCTGAAGAAAAAGATCCAAATGAACTTAATATGGAGGAGGCTTTAATTTTAATAGAAAAAAGAAGAGAATATGATAAAAATAAAAAAACAAAAAAAATAAAAACCAAAAAAAAATAATGATTAAAAAAATAATTTATATAAATATCATAAATTTATTTATTCTTACTAATTATTCGCTTGCAGCAAAAAAAATTGATTGCACTAAATTAGAGCTTTTGGAAAAAAAAACATGTCAGTCTAAAAATATTTTAAATAAAACTGGTAGCAAGATGCCAAATTTTATAAAAAAAGGTTTTAAGAGCATGAAAGATTCCAATAAAGCGCTTAAATAATTTAAAAAAATGTCCATTGAGTCAAAGATTAAAGAGTTAAACATAATTATACCTGACGCTCCTTCTCCTGTAGGGTCATACGTTGCAAGTAAAACAATAGGAAATTTACTTTTCATTTCAGGCCAAATTTCTTTAGATAAAGATAATAAACTGATAAAAGGAAAATTAGGACTTAACCTTAGTACAGAAGAGGGTTATGAAGCTGCAAAAAGATGTGCTTACAATATTATTGCCCAGGCTAAAAAAGCATGTAAAGGTGATTTAGATAAAATAAAAAACTGTGTAAAATTGACAGGCTTTGTTAACTCCACAGACAGCTTTATTGATCAACCCAAAGTTATAAATGGAGCTTCAGATCTTATTTCATTGGTTTTCGAAAAAAAAGGTGAGCATATAAGAGCGGCTGTTAGCACTAATAGTTTGCCATTGGGTGTAGCTGTTGAAGTTGATGCTATATTTGAAATTAAATAATAGGCTTTCTTCCAATTGAATAATATTTAATTTTCTTCTTTTTCATGTAGTCATAATTATAGAGATTTCTTAAATCAAATAATTTAAAATGATTATTTTTAACTAATTTTTTAAAATCTAAATTTTTAAATTCATCCCATTCAGTATGCAATATTATTAAATCTGCATTCTTGCAGATCATTGAAAGATTATTGGAAAATTTACAATTTTTAAAATTTTTAAATTGTTTTTTTTCACCAGTTGGGTCATAGTAAAAAACTTTAGCTCCTTTTCTTGCTACATATGGAATCATATTTAAACTTGTAGAATCTCTCATGTCATCGGTGTTAGGTTTAAACGTAACACCTAAGAAAACAATTTTCTTTTTTTTAAAATCAGCTCCAATTATTTTATCGATTCTTTTTGTGTGTAAAATTCTTCTTTTTTGATTAGATTTTATTACAGCGTTAACTATAGAAAGATCAATTTTGAATTTTTTACCAGTAGAAGCAAGACCTTTAGTATCTTTAGGAAAACATGATCCACCATAAGCAGGACCGGCTCTTAAAAATCTACCACCAATTCTTACATCACTTCCCATTCCTAATGATATATCTTCTATGTTTATGTTAGTTTTCTCACATAAGTTTGATAGTTCATTTATAAATGTAATTTTTGTGGCTAAAAATGCATTTGAAGCATATTTGATTAACTCGGCTCCCCTTCTACTAGTGGCAAAAAATTTAGAACCTTTATTTATTAAAGGTTGATATAAATTTTTTATTGTTTTAAATATATTTTTATTATCTGAACCAACTATTATTCTGTCTGGGTATCTAAAGTCTCTAATTGCCTCACCTTCTCTTAAAAACTCTGGGTTTGAGACAACTTCAAAATTTTTTTTATTTAGTTTTTTAAGTATATTTTCAATTTGATCCCCTGTTGTGACAGGAACAGTTGATTTAGTAATTATAATTTTTTTATTTTTTGTGGATTTCGCTATTTCCTTTACAGCATTAAAAACAAAGCTTAAATCAACTTCTTGAGAGTTTTTTTTATTTGGAGTCCCCACGCAAATAAAAATGAGATTTGAATTTTTTACAGCTTTTGAAAGATTAGTTGTAAAAATTAATCTGCCTGCCCTATGATTTTTTTCAATTAATTCATCTAAACCTGGCTCGTAAATAGGTGAGATTCCTTTATTCAAATTATCTATTTTTAATTTATTTTTATCAACACAGTAAACTTTGTTACCAATATCAGCAAAACAAGTGCCACTAACTAATCCTACGTAACCCGTACCAATCATGCAAATTTTCATTATTTTCCTATTTTTGAAATTATTAAACCTGAGTCAATATATCCATCTAAAGTACCGCAATCTAAATATTTACCTTTAAATATATTTCCATAAAATTTTTCACCTTTTAATATTAAATTTTTTATAGCATCAGTTATATGAATTTCATTTCCTTGACCGGGTTTTAATTTTTCTATTTCTCCCATAATAGTCTTAGGTAAAATATATCTGCCAATTATTGCGTAATTAGATTTAGCTTCTTGAATGCTTGGTTTTTCTATGACATCTGTTATTTTAAAATAGTTTTTTTTTTTATCTTTAAATGATAATATACCCCATCTTGACACGGTTTCTTTTTTAACAGTTTTTGTTGCTATAATAGAAGTTTTTTTTTGCTTATATAATTTAATCATTTCTTTTGAACAGTTTTTATTAATAATTAAATCATCAGGTAACAGCATTAAAAAATGACTGCTTGTTAAATATTTTTTACATTTAAGAATGGCATCGCCAGTTCCTTTGGGTTCGTCTTGATATACAAATTTAATCATTTTTTTATATTTTAAAATTTTTTCATATTCTTTTTTAATTCTATTATTTTTTTTTAGTTTAATTATTGATTGATAAAATTTATCATTATAAAAATATTTTTTTATACTTGTTTTTTTTTTTGAAATTATAAAAATAAATTCTTTTACGCCAGCTCCTATACATTCTTCAAGTATATACTCTAAATTAGGTTTGCCATTTATTGGTAAAAGCTCTTTAGGCATCACGCTAGTCAATGGTAGCATTCTAGTACCTAAACCTGCTAGTGGAATTATAGCTTGTTTTATCATATGATTCTTATATTTATTATTACTACATTAAGCAAATGAAAATATTTAAAAATAAAATAAAATTAAATAAAGAATTAATTAATATAAAAAATTTATCTTTTGTTCCCACTATGGGTGGACTACACGCGGGACACAAATTTTTAATTAAAAAGGCTCAAGAAAAATCAAAAAAAGTGATAGTTACAATATTTGTTAATCCAAAACAATTTAACTCAAAAAAAGACTACAAAAATTATCCTAAAAATCTAAGTAAAGACTTAAAAATTTTAAAAAGATTAAAAGTAGATATTGTTTATTTGCCTACATATAAGGATATTTACTCGTTCAAGACGGTGAATAAAATTTTTTTACATAAATTTAATAAACAATTGTGTGGAAAATACAGAAAAAATCATTTTTTAGGTGTGTTAAATGTTGTTAATAGAATGCTTGAAATTATTAAACCTAAATTTTTATTTCTCGGAAAAAAAGATTATCAGCAACTACGTTTAATAATTGAACACATTAGAAAAAGAAAATTAAATATAAAAGTCATTCAATGTAAAACTATAAGAGAGAAAAATGGTGTAGTTTGTTCTTCTCGAAATATGAATTTGAATCGAAAAGACGTGTTTATTGCTTCACAAGTTTATTTATATTTAAAAAAACAAAAAAGGATAATGAAAAAAAGAAAATATATTAGATTTAATGAAAAACAAAATATTTTAAAAATAAAAAAATTAGGTATAAAAAAAGTTGAATACGTTAAATGTATAAATTTATCTAATTTAATTGAGCCTAAATTATCAATTTCAAAGTTTAATATTTTTATTTCTTATTATATTAATAAAACTAGATTAATAGACAATATCTAGTTTAAGAAAAATAAAGTTCCAATTCCTAAGAAAGATAGAAAACCAATTACATCAGTTATAGTTGTTACAAAAACACTTGAAGCTAATGCTGGATCTATATTCAATTTTTTAAGAGAAACTGGCACTAAAATTCCAAACAACCCTGCTACTATCATGTTTAAAATCATTGAAATAGCAATTAGTATAGAAAGGTTAATTTCTCTAAACCATAATTGAACAATTATTCCAGTTATAATTGCAAATATTATACCATTTAAAATTCCTATAAAAAATTCTTTGGTAACAACTTTGTTGAAGTTACTAGATGATAGTTCTTTAGTTGCTATTGCTCTTATAGTTACAGCTAAAGTTTGCATTCCAGCATTTCCTCCCATTGAAGCTACTATCGGCATTAAAAATGCTAAGGCTACCATTTGTTCTATAGAAGCACCAAATTTACTAATTACCCATGTTGCTAAAAGAGCGGTAAATAGATTTAATAACAACCAATTAAAACGTCTTTTAGTTTTAACAAAAACACTATCAGTAATTTCTTCATCTCCAACACCCGCAAGTCTTAAAGCATCTTCCTCGGCCTCTTCTTGTACAACAGTAACAACGTCGTCCGCCGTAATCATTCCAACTAATTTATTGTTTTTATTTACAACACCCGCAGAAATTAAATTATAGTTTTCGAAAGCATGACCAACTTCTTCTTTGTCCATATTAACAGAGATCATGACTGGCATTTCTCTCATTATAGATTTCATTTTTGAATCTCTTGGAGTTCTTAAAACTCTAGATGATGGTACTATTCCAATCGGCTTAAAATCATTATCAACCACAAATATTTCAAGAAATTCTTGTGGTAAATCTTTGCTTTCCCGTAAATAGTCAATTGTCTGACCTACTGACCAATCACTCGGTACAGCCGTAAATTCTCTTTGCATTATACGTGCAGCAGAATCTTCTGGGTAACTTAAACCTTCCTCGAGTAGAAACCTATCTTTAGGCGGTAATTTATCAAGAACTGCTGTTTTTTTTTTTGAATCAAGATTCTCAAGTATTGCAATTGAGTTGTCTGATTCTAGTCTCTTTAAGATTTTCGCAATTGAGTCATCTGATAATAATTGAAGTACTTCACTTTGAATTGACTCATTTATCTCTATAAAAATTTCCGGATCAATATCGAATTCCTCAATTTCAATTAATTTAGCCCTGGTGTCATAAGATAAATTTTCTATCAAATTCGCTACGTCTGATGGGTGTAAATCTTTCAAAGTCTGATTAATAAATTGAATGTCTGCAGATTTAATTTTATCACTAAATATACTAATAAAATCCTTGTTAAAATCTAAGTTAACTTTCTTTTCTCCTATTGATTTTATTAAACTCATAAAAACCTTAGATTGTTTTTTGTGAGACTAATAGTTCATATAGTGATAAATTTCAATTTAAATGAGCATAGAAATTAAGATTAGTAATGAACTAATACCCTATATAACAGCAATGGATACTCTCCAAAAAAGAGTTGAGGCTATTAAATCTGGTAAAGAAAGCGATTTTTTATGGATATTAGAACATCCAACTACATTCACTGGCGGCATCAGGTCTCACGATAAAGATATTTTAGACAAAACTATTAATGTTATATCAACTAATAGAGGGGGGAAAGTAACGTTACACAATCCAGGACAAAAAGTTATATATTTTGCTATTGATTTAAACAAACGTACAAAAGATATTAGAAAATTAATTAACTTCATAGAAAAAAGTATAATAGATTTTTTAAAAATTCACAAAATAGTAGCCGTTTCTGACAAGAAAAATATTGGGATTTGGGTTGGTAAAAAAAAAATTGCTGCAATAGGAGTAAGGGTAAGTAGATGGATTGCTTATCACGGCTGCTCTATTAATGTCAGCAATAGTTTGAAAGATTATAAAAAAATTATACCGTGTGGTCTTGATAGCAATAATGTAACTTCTATATATAATGAAAAAAATATTTTAATCAAAAATGTAAACAACGACCTAAAAGAAATTTTTTTAAAAAACTTAAATAAAATTTAAAAATTTTTTTTAAGGAAATTTTCAAAATTTTCATTATATTTAGCTTTAAAATTATATTTAACGTTCTTTATCATAAATTTAATTTTGTATGCATGAAGCATTAAATTTTTACTTTTAAGTCTTGTTTTATCGGCCCTTCTATTAACAAAATATTTATCGTCTCCAACAATTGGATTGCCAATATTATAAAGTTGTTTTCGTAATTGATGCTTTCTTCCAGTTATTGGATTTAATTCAACTAGATTATAATCTG
>TARA_B110000211_G_scaffold81251_1_pt1 | contig 11464 bp, 6 predicted proteins | sample TARA_B110000211 | Tara Oceans TARA_B110000211 (sample SAMEA4397516) | marine metagenome | biome: Polar Biome; feature: [DCM] deep chlorophyll maximum layer (ENVO:01000326); material: water (ENVO:00002006), including particulate matter (ENVO:01000060) such as... | depth 30 m
CACTGTATTTCTTTGATACTACATTCATGATTATACCTTTAATTTCTATAAGTTTAACTAGACTATGCAGTCCTAAGCCAGAGCTTTATTGTTGATACGTTTTCTTTCGCTGCTTGAATTGTTGCACCAGTATAAGTGCCGCTATAACTTCCAGTGTAGTAACCAGTATAAGGGCCAGTATAATATCCTGTAAAATATCCATATCTACCTGAACCGTAATACACTACATATGTCCCAGCGTATGTCCCAGTATAATTTCCTGCATAAGCTCCGCTGTAATTGCCAGTATAGTTTTGGTTAGTACGTTGCTGACGAGTATCAGTGAATACAGAACCTACTTGAACCCATGTACCTGTACCTGGAGCAGACGCTGATGCATAATAAAGCCCCTTATTATTAGCCATTAGCCAATTATGGTACTGTTTAACTAATAAAGCTAATTCAGCATCAGTTGCTTCTTTTATACCGTTTAAACCAGTATTCCATAGCAAAGGTCTAACAGCAGTTGGTGCAGTTTCTGAGGTCTTTTGCCATAATTTAGTAGTAGCATTACCACTAATAGAGCTATCAGTTATTGTAGCCCTTGTAGTCCATACTCCTCCTGCTGGAGCACTTGTTTGTAATACATAACTCGCTAATCCACCTGCCGACATAATTTCAAATGCACGTCGGTTTATATCCGCATCTAGTTCTGCACTGCTTCCCTGTTGAATACCATCTAATGCGGCATCCCATACCATAGGTCCTGCATGACCTTCAGATCCAGCTTGAAGGTTTTGCCTAAAGTCATATGATGTGCTATTAATAGTAGAAGATGCAGGGTGATCTCCTACAGATCCAGGCCTAGCAGTATCGACAAATGAGCCTATACTAGTATATCCGCCTGGGTTAGAGTTGACAGTAATAGCTCCTAAGACATCAGATTGATACGCACCGAGAATTCTATTAGCAATGTAATTCATCTCTGCATCAGTCATCTCCTTCAAACTTTTAGGAGATGTGTTATTTACTTTTAATGGTCTTGCCACAATAATATCCTATGGGTTTATGGGTACAGTCGAGTTCCGTTTACATCATACACATTTAAGGTAGGAGCAGTAGCTACGGTAGTAGCGATACTCATTGAACCTAAGTTTGTCATAGTAGCAGAACCTGTTACATCACCAGTTAAAGTAATAGTAGGATCATTGACATCAAAATCAATCTTTCCACCTGAATCGTTATACGTGACAGTGATACCAGACTCACTATTACCAGCAACCATTCCACCAACAAGATCTTGCACAGTCTCAGTTAAATCAGTGATATTGCTAGATACGTGTGTATGACTATTGTTAGCAACTGTTGCTGTTAGTGTAGCATTACCTAAGTTAGTGAATGTAGCAGAACCGCTTAAGTCACCTGATAAAGTTAACGTTGGATCAGCTGTTGCTGTAGTAGTAATTGCAACGTTGCCAAGGTTTGTCATTGTACCAGAACCTGTTACGGCACCAGACAAAGTAATCGTTGGATCAGCGGTATGAGTAGTAGCAATAGTTACATTGCCTAAGTTAGTCATCGTAGCAGAACCGGTAACTGCACCAGTTAATGCTATAACAGAATCATCTACATTGAAATTTAGCTTTCCACTTGAATCGTCATATGTAACTGCTATACCAGATTCAGTATTACTATCAACCATTCCGCCTACAGTATCTTGAACTGATTCAGTAAAATCTGATATATTAGACGAGGTATGAGAGTGAGCGTTGTTTGCAATTGCTAATGTTAGTTTACCTGTGCTATCATTATATACTGCAGAGATACCACCGCTTTCTGAGTTACCAGTAACCATAGCTCCTACAAGATCTTGGCTCCATTCTGTGAATGTATAACCATCAGCATCGAATACTAATTCAGATCCAATTGTAAGGTCGCCACTAATTGTATTCGCACCTTGAAGATCAAGGCCAACACTAATAGCTGTAACACCACCTGCACCACCGCCTGCGCGTAGGTAACGAGTATCAGTATCTTCTCCACCGTATCGTAGAGTCGTAGCATTCGCAGAACCTAGCACATCTAACTTGTATGTTCCAGGAGCTTTAGCTATACCGATGTTACCGTTAGAAGCACTCACTGTCATGCGAGTCACATCAGATGCACCGGTTTTGATTAACATGTTATCTGAGCCAGATGAGATGCCTAGATCATCAAGAGTGAGCAGGCCTTGCATATCACCTACGCCATCACGACGTAAATATTCAGCGTTCAATGTTGATACACTACTTGCTGAATATAAGTTATTCAAAGCAGAAATAATAGTAGTATCATCGCCTGAATATGCAGATGACATATTGCCACCGATTTCAGATTGTGCGTCATCAGCCGTTACTTTGATTTCATTAACAGCAGCAACTAAATTAGAAGCAGAAGTGTTAAGACTTCCTACCACACCAATATCCGATTCATGTGCAACGATAGCACCGGTTATAGTAGATGCTACAGAAGAAATCGATGTATTACCTTGTAAAGCATCAAGCTCATTAATTGCTGCAGTTACATTAGTACCTGTAGTTGTAAAAGACATAGAGCCAAGGTCAGCTTCATGTTCATTAATAGCATCAGCGAGAGTTGTTGCAGTAGTAGTTAATGTTTGTGTTGGTTCAACAAAGTCTTGAACCAATCTAAATTCTGCAGCAAGTTGAGATGATTCAGTACCTGCAACTGTTGCTGCAGTGATATTGCCGCCAGTTTGTGCAGTGATTGTGATAGTAGCATCGTTAGTAGTATCTACACCACCAATATCAGAACCTTTAATAACCACAGTATCATTAACTTCGTAACCAGTACCTGCTTGGGTTATAGCGACTGAGTAAACACCCGCGGTATTTGTGATAGTGAAAGTCGCAGCTGTTCCTACAAAATCATTTGCATTAACACCGTTTTGGCCTGTAAACGTAGTAGTGGCATTGTTTGATACACTGCCACTCACATCTCCTAGCTGACTACCGAGCTCATTTGTTCCAATACGCCACTCGTCAAACGTATTAGCGGTTGTGATATTAACAATAGCCATTTAAAGTCTCTCTAATAGTTGTTGTAAGATGCCTTTAATCTCTTTTACTTCAGATTTTAGCTCTTGCATCTCTGTTTCTTTTCTAAGATGTTCATTACGAGCATCCCGTGCTTTCTGTGCACCAGATCTATCCATATTTATAATAGCACCAGACCGAGAATCCCGGAATAAACCGGGACTCTCGTTAACTGGAATATAGCGTTCGCCATCCATTATACTAATGCTATCGCTCTGAACGCTGATGCTTTAGGCACTAGCGCAGGGTTTTCAGACTTCATGACGAGCTTGGTAGTAAACGCTTTAAAGTCTATTGCAGGATCAATCGTCCATTCAACTTCACTAAACGTTCCAGTATCACTAACAGGAATAATATTATCTGGAGTTGCTAATACCCATACTGCAGCATTTACTTCAGTTTCATCTGCACCTGTCTTATAATACACTTCAAACTCTGTGTTATTTGGACGAGCAACATCTATAAAGATTTTCAATGTAGAGGAAGCTTCATTTAGTAACACTGTTTTTGTAACGTACTTAGCAAGAGCAGAACCGACGGCAGCTGTTGTTTCAGCAACAAATCCATCAACAACGTTAAAGCCTGCGGTGGTTGTTGCTACAGGTCGATCTATGCGATTACCAACAGTAACAACTGATGCTCTTTCAAGATCTATTGCAGGAGATAAGTTACTTCGTGTTGAAGTAAACGCACCACGTGCAAGGAACGTTGGAACATTCTTGTTATCAGTAGTAGCAATAACTCGTGTAGTACTTGTGTACATTGTCTCATTAGGTATGATCGCAGAGTATGCTGAATCAACTACATAAGGAGTACGAGATGTTTCCATAAGTCCTAGACCAGAAGTCGTTTTAGCTGCCCAAGTAACATTCGTTCCAGTCAATAAGACTTGCTGAATATTAGTTTGGAACGCTTGGAACGCTCTATTATCTGTAGCATCTATCGTAGCTGCACCGCCAATACCTGTTGATGTAGCGCTAGTTGCGACTGTGATGGTATATGAATCTTGCTCTACTCCACTTACTACGTGAGTAGCATTTAATTGAGCAGCAGGAATACCGTGTATCGCTGTTGCAACACCTGAAATCGTTACGCTCGAATTAATAGTTGCATGCTTAAAGAATCCGTGGTTGTTATGAGATACTCTAACAATCGCAGAACCAGAAGTACACTTAAATGGATCATACTGTAAGCTAGCATTTTCAGGTTCATTATTCTTAAGAACTAGATTAGCTGTTGCTCCAATAGTAAACTCAGCACGGTGAATATTAAACTTAAGATCAGCATTCTGATCAGCTGTCCATGTAGCAGCGTTCTGAGACTTAAACAATACACCAGCGTATGGTTGCTTGTTAATCTTAACTCCTGCTAAATCTTCTTCACCCATAACTGCGTGCCATACGGTATACGTATTAGTATTAGCAAGTAACACAACACAATATTCAACATTCTCTTGTAAGAATACAGGAGATTCGAATGTAAAGGTTGTAGCAGTCGCTGCAGTTGCAGATATATTAACACTAGCAGGATTCAGAACAACTTCACCAAATGGAGCTACTCGAGGAGATGGATAACCATTGACCATTTCACGAATTTGTAACGTCACTGGAATGTTATCATCCTTAGTAGCAAAGTACATATCAACCTTCGTAATATATGCTCCACCTGTTTCATCGATTAAGAATGACTGTGCCAATGGATCTGACCAACCTGTCTGTGTTTCAGTTCGTGTGTTAGTAATAATAACACGATCATCATTTACAGCACTTCTCTCAACTCTAGGAGTACGTGTTGACAAGAACACTTCTTCAACATTATCAATTAATCCGATAGCACTATATGAAGCTTCAGCTTCTGTAGTATTAGTCGTAGCATTTGTAGTTGAATCAGTTAGTCGGAATACTCTAGAACCAGTGGTAAACGTTGTAGCACTATTGTTAGGTATAAAGAATGAACCAGTTATATAACCAGATGCATCTGTAATCAACTGACCAGCTGTACTTGGATGAGAAGTAATCGCGTTCTGTCCTGTAACAACTGAAGCATCATTATTAGACCATAAGGTATAAGAAGACTCTTCGCGTACAAATGATGATACATCGACACCATCGAAGAATGCATATACTCTAGTATTTGGCTTCATACGAACTGCGCGGAATGAAATCTGACGAGAGCGAATGAATGGTATAATATCAATTGATACTATACGATCACCTTGAGAATCTACCTGAGTAGACCATGCTAAAGCAGTGTTTGTACCTACGCGAGTTTGGTTACTAGAATCAGTAGTAGTAAGAGTTCTAGTATTACGTCGGCCTTGAGTTATCCAGTTGCCAGTCTGTGTTTGTGTTCCAGACCATTGTGTCTGCCAGTTATTCCATACAGTACCGAATGCAGTAGATTCATTTAACTGATCTAACATTGCATTCGTAACACCAGAGTTATCAATGGTTACTGCAGGACGACGACTAACATCACGCCATTCATCTGATGAAGGTGATAAGTCAAGAGATCCAGACCATGTAAACACATCGTAAGGATTGACGTTAATAGTTGAAGAAGCTTGTTCTTGTTTAACTAACGCAACGCTTGTATATGGTAGAGTTACTAGATCACCAGTTTGAACTACACCAGAAGAAGCACTTGAATCGAATCGAAGACGTGTTGATTCTTGTGAGAACTGAGGGCGTAAGATACCTTGATCAGGATCTATTGCTGCCTTAAACTCAGGAGAAATAACATCTGCAACGTTGTATGACTTAAATGAATCAACAACAAAGCCATTCTTAAATCGTTGTAGCGCACCAGTTGAATCAACAACTTGACGATCAGACGCTTCTTTTTCTAAGAATGATAATGCAGTATAGTATTCTAAAGTATTAACTCTGCGATCGATCTTACCAATATCTCTCATGGTATAACGCTTGTTATCAAGCACCGTGATTTCAACATCAGATGGCTTAAGAGTATAAGCAGGCACTAACAATTGATACAATACCATTGCATCTTTTGGATCATCTGGCAATTCAGGATTAAGAGAAGAAACACCTTCAATAACTCCGAAAGTACCATTCTTATCTAAGAATACTTTATCGCGACGATTCAAGTAGTATTGAATGTCTGTAGTAAATGTAGTAGCAGGTTCAGGACACAGTTTAACAACAGCACCAGTTCCAGTGAAGTTGCCACCAGCATCTGATACACGAGGCCTGAAGTCAATAGCTGAACGAAGCTCTATAACTTTACCACTTGATTTAACGGTGTATGAAGGAATATCCTCATATGTTACTGTATCACCGTCATCATCAGTCAAACCAGAGTATGAATCTACTGAGAAGAAATCGCCTGTTCCGTCATGAGTGAAAAACTCATACTTAACAAGTAATCGTCCAGTAGGAACAAAGTTTGTACCAGGCTTGATAGTTACCTTAGATATACCATAGAAGTTATCTGTCTGGCCATTGTCAAAGTCGTAGTATTCCTTAACATCTGTATGAGCATTAGTTGCTGAGGTAGAGAAGCTAGGAGACATATAGATTGCAAGTAGACGATAACCATCGGCTTTGCCTAACGCTAAATCTCCAGCTTCGATTGTAGACTGAACTGTGAATGCTACTTGATGAACGTTCTGAGAACCAGATGTTGTCAATGACTTAGCATCGTGATCAAGAGTTTTCTTAATTCCTGCGACCAAAGTTACTGTATCACCGTTATACGATGTTAATCCAGAGATGTCTACTGATTGTGAGTTACCTGCGATGCTTACATCACCAGATGATACTGCAACAATAGTACCTGCACTTGATCCAGATGTAACAACTAAAATCCAGTTGTCATTATCAAATGGTTCAAATAATTCAGTAGAACCGGTAGTAGTAAATGTAGCTTCACCACCAGAAACTGTATCTGGAGAGAATCTCTTATTAGAGAAATACACGTAGTTAAAATCGCCAGTACCGTCATCACATGTTTTAACACGATCGAATGGTAATGCAAACACTGCGGTATTATTAATAGGTTCATTTATAACTGCTTTACTATTAAGTAAAACCAAGTTACCGGCAAATGTAGTTCCAACCTTAACAGATCTAACAGAAGAGAATGTTTGATTAGAGTTCATTAGAACGTCAAACAAATATAACTTATAGTTAGTGCCATCTTTTTCAATACTACGTGCGCGTGCATACCCGATGATAGAACCACCGCCGCCCGTTGCACTTCTTAATTCAATCTGACCGAATGTAGTTATATCAGGTAGACCAGTAACTGTAGAAGCTAATAGGTTAATGTAGTTGCCAATAAGTGAGGATACAGAAGCACCTTCAAACAATGCAGCTTCACGAGCTTTATTAACTGATAGGTTAGTAGTAGATAATGTTTGAATTTCATATCCACGAACGTATGCTTTAGAAGGCTCAATCGCAGCAACCAATTTAGTTGCATCACCTGGAGAGTTAACGTCAGTGTCTTCCTTCATTGTTGCACGGAAAGGCCTAACAGTATAATCACCAGACTCATCATAAGTACGACGAGCTAATGTATCTTCTATTACAGAATAATCTGATGTACGAACTTGCTTTTGCACATCACCAGAAACTACACGAAGTAACAATAAGAAGTTTTCTATTGTAGAGCCGTAGTTCGCTTGTGTCTTAAGCACTGTCTTGATCGAATAACGATGAGCTCCTGGAGCTGCATAGTTAGGAGAACCAGTCGCGTTGTCGTTCATAGTATCATCTTCAGCTGCAGTTGTCACAGCCTCAGTAATTTCTAAACCAACGTCAAGAGAAATATTATTAGTATACTTTGAAAGTATAAGTATATCAGCTTTAACAATGACAAAATGTCCGCGTATAAAGTATACACCTTCTTCAACTTGAATAAATGCACCTTCGCCTGTTGCAGCAGATGAAGCAACTGTTGCTGTAAGTGTGCCAGTGTCATAAGAAGAAGTGCCAGAGTTCCATACCTTTTCAGTTAAAGAATCAGATGAACTAAATACCTTATTAGCATTAGTCGCACCGTTAGAATTCTGATAAACTACATAGAAAGTATCTGGATCAGATCCTGTGGCAGCAACAGCTTTAATGATTTTAGCACGAAGGCCATCGGCATTCGCAACCATTTTACCATTAAGTGCATCGCCTACGGTAGCAGCATTAGTAGCAGACAGCTTAACATAGTTAGCGTTGTTGTTATAAGAGTTACCGCCTGGAATTACAAGCGAACCTTCTTTAAACATATGGTTACCGAATTGAGTAACCTGGTTTTGAAGAATCGACTGAAGCTGAGTAAGCTCTCTTGCTTGCACAGCAATTCCTGGACGGAAGAGTACCTTATTATATTTTTCCTGAGGAGAGAGGCCATCGGCCCCTGCCTTCAGAAAGTCATCGTAGTATGGATCTACGTTAAACTTAATTGCCATTATTTTCTTCCTTAGAATTCAAGTACGAGTTTTACTGTTTCAATCTGATCGTCAGCTCGGTTAACAGCAGTACGGTTTTCAACGAAGATAACTTCACCTGAACCATGTTCAACTCCAGGGTTACCTACCGCTGTGACGTTGCGTGCTGTATTACTAGTGCCGTTGATCTTAACATTGTCTGAAACAGTGAAAGTACCAAATCCTGTAGTTTCATTTTGATGATAATATACTATACCGTTAGTTGCATCATAATCATCAACAACACCTAATGCTGCAGATGAACTTCCAACAATCACAGAATCATTAAGGAACTCACCAGCTGCAGGTGGTCCTGATAAAGTCAAACTGTATGTTGCGCGTAATGATCCGCCAGTAGATACTGTTGTTGTGCCAAAGTTATATGGGTTACGAACGATACCAAGCTGGCGGAATTCGTTGCCAGTAATAAATGTATCGTTCTCGTTACCAGTCAAAGAAGCATTAATAGTGATATAATGTCCTCGCATATCTTGACGTGCATCGTAACCAAATCCATTCTTAGGACCAATGATTGCACGAGCAGTTGCACCAGAACCAGAACCATCAGATGTAATTACAACCTTTGCTTTAGAATATCCAGTTCCTGGAGTACTTACAAGAAGCTTAGTGATTACACCACCTGCAACTGTTACGTTAGCATCTACTACAGCAGCTGAAGCACCGTCACCAGTAATTGTCACTGTGAAAGTATCAGATGCAGAATAACCAGTGCCACCGTTAATAACTTTAATGTTATAAATCGCACCATCTATTGCTGCCTGTTTAACTGCCCACTGATCTTGAAGGGCTTGAGCTGCTGCACCACCAGGGTTGCTGGTAATGTCATCCATTGGAATGAATGCAGAAGTTAAAAACTTGTTAGCAGCTGTTGTTGACAACGTATACAAGTATTTCCAAATATAACCATCAGATGCACTAAAATCAATAACACCAGCAGTAGTAACACCAGAGTTATCTGGGTTAGTAGTAGATGCACCAGGACCAGCTTTTAAACAAAGCATGATATGGTTGTTATCAGTAATGACATAGAACTTTTTAGATTCTAATGTAGTATCACGATCGTCATATTCATTGTATGTCGTACCTGAAATCCACTGGTAACGAGGTGCAGCGAACTGCAAATCAGTAGTAGCTAATTTCTTAAGTGACATCATGTGTTGCCATACGTCTGTAGTATGGGAATGAGTATTATCGTAAGGCGCGTCTGGTGTAGTATCATCAGTCCACGTTGCTGAGCGACCAACAAACAAATAATAATTATTCGCCGCTTCGGTTAGATCAGCTACAAACTGTTTTGCAGCTCTTAGCCTAAAGTTTTGTGTAACAATGGCGGCCATTGATTTTGACTCCTATTAAATGTTTGTTCTTTACGAAATAGTTATTTCAGCTGTCGCGTTAATATCTATTGCTTTATTTATAGCGTTTAGAATAGTGTAATCTGAGAAATTAGATACAGGATTCGGTAACAAGAATTTTAAATCTTCAAGGTATTGTTTAGGTCCTAAATGATTAGACTGTCTTGTGTTATCATTTACAATGCCTTCAGTAAAGTAGACAGTCGCAAGATCACCAGTATAACCAAGATGTGAACTTAACACACCATGTCCAGATCGAGTTGCAACTGCCTGAGCATTGATCTCTACTGGAGGTATAATAATCGGAACTGGAAGACCAGCACCAAGTTGTAAACCAGGTTGAGCAAAAGGTGAAACAGTACCTGCTCTATTCTTTTCAAGAATTTCAATGAAGAGAAGAATCTCACCAAAGAATATAAAACCCGCTGGGTGAACCAACCGATTAAATGCGTTTTTCCACTGGTCAATGTTAGCACCAGTTTTAAGAATATAAGAGAACTTTTGATACTTGTAAGAATCTTGAATTTTCTTATCGTCTGAAACATACGAACGTGAAGTTGCACCTGAACCTGAACGATATATCTTAACAACATCAGCATCTGCAAGTGCAGGACTAAACGTTAATTTATATGCAAGTGTCTGTGTGATAGCGTCATCAGTGTCTGGATCTTCGCTACCATACGTTCTATAGTAAGTGCTTGACTTCCAATTATTGTTTAGTGTACCGTTAACAAATATAATTGGCACATCATACCATAACCAAAAACTATTATCGTCTTGCCCCGTGATTTCTGAAGTAGTGCCTGAAACCGTATATGTAAGAGAAGGAGAATATGTACTAGGGTTAGCAGTAACATCTGCAGAGAAGTCTGTCCATGGATTGTCAGAGGGAACAAACATATCTTCTTTTGGAAAATAGATTTCAACTTCATCATCGTACAATATGTTAAAGAACGATGTAATAGAATCAGGAGTACCACGTGATTGATAGAACTGTACAAGCTTCGTATAGAATAAACGAGGATCAGCGGCAAATGTACGAGGTACAGAAATGCCGATCTCTTGTTGTAAGTTAGTTAAAAACGTTTCTTCAACTAAATCTATATCTCTTTGATTAGAAACACGGTTAACATAGTGAGATGCACGGTTCTCAGAAACTAGATACTTATTAAATAGCTCTAAGAACTCAATAAAGTCGGGATATGACTGGTTGATATGTTCAGGGACTAGGTCCGAGATCAACGAGGATATGTCTACTTTAGTTGAATCATTAGTCATTATTCATGCCTTGCAGTAGTTGTGTAAGCGACACCTGCTGAAGTACCACCAGTAATCATTGTATCAACTTCACCTTCGATTTCACACTCATCTACTAAAATAGTTAGTAGTTCGTTTCTCTTAGGTGCAAGATCATTTGAATCAGGAGCAGCTGTAATTTCTATATATGTTCCAGTGAACGAATCAAACGCTGCGGTAAATGATAGCTTACCAGATGTAGGAGTAATCGTACCAGCATTATTCACTACAATCACTTCAGTAGTACCAGTGCCTTGAACGATCTGAAGCCTACG
>TARA_B110000211_G_scaffold228725_1_pt1 | contig 11461 bp, 7 predicted proteins | sample TARA_B110000211 | Tara Oceans TARA_B110000211 (sample SAMEA4397516) | marine metagenome | biome: Polar Biome; feature: [DCM] deep chlorophyll maximum layer (ENVO:01000326); material: water (ENVO:00002006), including particulate matter (ENVO:01000060) such as... | depth 30 m
TATTATTTGCAACACTAGTCTTCAGTTCGTCAGCACAGGCTGATGTTACAACGTGTCAGGGTAAGTACGCGCTTTGTGCGGCTTCGACGTGTCAGCCAACGGGGAAAACGATCACCACGAATGATGGCAAAACGTACCCGGAAGTTGTTTGCAAATGTCCGATTTTAGAGGGCAAAGCTATTGCGGACACTAGCATGGGTAATATGCAGGGGTCGTGCGCCCGAACAGATAGCAAGCACGTGTGGAGTTTGTTTGCCCCTAGGACTCACTACCCTCAAGAAGCTAGTGGGTTCAGCAAGGTTCCTGCGAAGATGAAAGCTGTGGTACAGAAATGCGATGCAAGTTTGAATCAGGGGTATGAGGCGAGCAACTGCTTTAGCTTCAACTGTAAGGTTGGTCCTGACGGCATTGCGATCTGTCGGTGTCCCATGGGCCAAGTTCCGGCGAACACAACATTTCTGACGGAGGCCGGGCAAGGCAACCCGGAAGCTTGCTATCAGCACCCTGTAAGCTTACCTGTCCAACAGTAGCAAATACGGAACATTGCTTTAAAATAGTTCGTGCAGATTTTACAGAGGCAGGTTAGTGGAAATTATAGACAACAAGGCGCTGCTACTGAAGCTGCGCCACCCGCAACAAGTGACTACGATCATACCCAAAAGCCACATGGTAGACGCCAACAATGTCCTAGTTAGCTGGGGTGTTGACGAAGCCCACGTATTAAAAAGCCTTAATATAGACGTACCCTCACCTATAGAGGGGCGTTACGATTGGCCCGGACAATACAAACCCTTTGAGCATCAGAAGAGTACGGCTGCTTTTCTGACTATGAACCGCAGAGCATTTTGTTTTAACGAACAGGGGACCGGCAAGACCGCCTCCGCTATTTGGGCTTCTGACTTCCTTATGAAGCAGGGGATCATAAAGCGTGTTCTGGTTATCTGCCCACTCTCGATTATGGACAGCGCGTGGCGTGGTGATCTATTCAACTTCGCCATGCACAGAAGCGTAGACGTGGCCTACGGGGCTGCGGATAAGCGCCGCAAGATAATAAACGGTGGGGCAGAGTACGTCATAATAAACTATGACGGGGTGGCTATTGTAGCCGATGATATCGCCAACGGAGGGTTTGATCTCATAGTCGTGGATGAAGCTACCCACTATAAGAACGTCCAGACAACGCGGTGGAAAACCCTTAGTAAGATATTAAATCCTGATACGTGGCTCTGGATGATGACGGGTACGCCCGCCGCGCAAAGTCCGTTGGATGCCTATGGCCTAGCAAAACTTATCAACCCCACCAGTGTCCCGCGTTTCTTCGGATCATTCCGAGATATGGTGATGCACAAGATATCTAACTTTAAGTGGGCACCCAAAGATAGCGCGGTCGGCACCGTGTTCAACGCACTACAACCAGCGATACGCTACACCAAGGAAGATTGCTTAGACCTACCTGCTATGGTGTACGTGAAACGTGAGGTGGAGTTAACGAAACAACAGAAGAAATACTACGCCGAGTTAAAAAGCCGGATGATAATGCAAGCGGCTGGGGAAGAGATCACCGCCGTAAACGCCGCCGCTAACATGAATAAGCTACTGCAAATATCTTGTGGTGCGGTCTACACCGATAAAGGCGACACGCTAGAGTTTGATATAAGGCACCGATACAAAGTGCTGCGAGAGGTCATAGACGAATCAAGCAAGAAGGTGTTGGTGTTCGCCCCCTTTAAACACGCCATAAGCATACTATCGGAGAAACTTACTTCCGATGGTGTAAGCAACGCGGTTATCCAAGGAAGCGTATCCGCTGGAAAGCGCACCGAGATATTTAAGGCGTTCCAAGAGCAAGATGAGCCTAGGGTTCTAGTGATCCAACCAGCCGCCGCCGCACATGGTGTGACCCTCACTGCCGCTAACACAGTAGTGTGGTGGGGGCCGACTAGCTCCCTAGAGACTTACGCACAGGCTAACGCACGGGTACACCGCGCGGGTCAAACGCATAAGTGTACCGTTGTGCAGCTACAGGGGTCGCCCGTAGAGAAACACGTTTACAGACTATTAGACAGCAAGATGGACATTCACACACAGATTATAGATTTATATAACAAAATACTTGACTAGCTAACCCTTTGCCACGATAGTGCATCCCCTACCAAGCTTTGGAGAGCAAATATGGAGAGCAAACAAGGGGTTGGGTTAGAAAAACTAACTAGGGTCTACCTTAAAATAAAGGCCAAGCGGAGCGAACTAGCCGCGAAATTCAAAGACACGGATGGTGACCTACAGTCCCAGCAGGAAGCCATTAAGAAAGCCCTCCTCGACCACTGCAAAGAGCATGAAGTCGAGAGTGTAAGAACGTCGGAGGGTTTGTTCTATAGGACCGTGAAGACACGGTACTGGACGAGCGACTGGGACTCTATGTACAAGTTCATAGCTGAACAAGAGGTACCAGAGTTCTTAGAGAAGCGCCTTAACCAAGGCAATGTAAAACAGTTCCTAGAAGAGAACCCCGAGAGTGTTCCACCGGGGCTAAATGTGGACTCTGAATATATAATATCGGTAAGGAAAAAATAATGGGTAAGTCATATGTGCCAATCGAAGAACTAGCCAAGAATCTATCTGTGTCTGTATCTACTATTCGGGGTTGGGTTAGAAATAAATACATACCAGAAGATACTTATATCCGGGTTGTTAACACCTATCGCTTCTGTGTAGACGACGTTGTAGCGGCTTTATCCGCAGCCAAAGGGCGTCCAACAGAAGATACACCTATTGCGGGTGAGCAAGATAAAGACCTATGAGGCGGATAAGCATACGAGATAAGAAGTTCAGTGAGTGTTCGGACGAGGGTGTACTAGAGGTTAGTAACACCGAGTACGAAGTCGTTATAGTAAACGCCGCTCCGATAGCACGGGCCTACTACAAAGGGGAATACGAACCCGACAAACTGGTTGTCCCCACCTGCTGGTCTTCAAATACACAAACCCCCTCCGCCGATGTACCAGAGGATCAACGTCAAGCGGGGAGGTGCATGGATTGCCACAACAATATACGCGGGTCAGGCTATAAGAGCAGCAGGGCTTGCAGGTTTTCGCAGCGTATAGCGGTTGTACCTAAAGACAGGTTGGGGGAAGTATACCAACTCCGGCTACCCGCTACTTCTATCTTCGGGGAAGTACGGGGCGGCGATATGCCAATGAAAGCTTACGCCCATTTTCTGGCGAAGCGGGACAGGCCAGCCATCACTGTTCTAACCAAGATGTATTTTGACGAGGGCAGCGACACACCAAAATTATTCTTCAAACCTACCCGCCCTCTTAGGGATGAAGAAATAAGTGTGGTTTCAGATATGATTAATGATCCCGATACTATACGGGCGATCACGCTGGAATACACACCATCTGAGGGCAACGCAATATCCCCGTTTGAGGTTACAGACGGATTCAAAACTAACAATTAGGAGAAGCATTATGGCTGACAAGCCAAAGCCTACCCCGTTTCGTGTTAACAATGTAGAGGCCCTATGGCCGCGCCTGAATACTACGTACCGGTTCGACAACAAAGAGAGACGGTCTGTACCTTGTGAGGTCTTCGATGACGGGGCTAAATACGAAGTAAGTTTCCGTATGGGAAATGAGCAAGCTAAGGAGCTACTCGCTGGTATGCGGAAAGCATACGCCGATAAGGCTGCTGATAGCTGGCCTGAAAAGTTTGATAACCCGTTCACTAAGGAAGAGGCGGGGACATACACCTTCAAAAGCACGCTGAAGGGTGCATACGGTAAAGATGCCACAAGAAAGCCCGCACAGTATGATGCCGCTAACGCCAAACTTGGTGACGACTTCCTACTGACTACCGGCAGTACGATCAATATCGCTGGGGTATTCGTGCCCTACCACGCTACCGGCGTAGGTACCGGGGTGTCTTTACGGCTCAACGCTGTGCAAGTTACCAAGTACGTGCCAATGCAAACGGCTTCACCGTTTGAAGTTACCAAGGGATTTGAATCAGAGGGGGATAACCCGTTTGCCCATGCGGGGGAATATGATATTGACCATGCAGAAGCCGAAGAAGCCGAGGAGATTGCTGAACCTAAAAAGGTGAGCAAGAAAGCTCCGGCCCCGAAAGCTAAAGACCCTGAGATGGACGCTATCGTAGACGCTTGGGATAACTAATCTCCCCAGTATACCCCGGCTGCGTTGACGCGTAGCCGGGGGTTTCTTTTCAGATAAGCAGTACGGGGCCACATGGAAACGAAAGACTTTTTACAGAGAGCGCTGGGGGATAGCGGCCTCTACTGTGTATTTGCCTCTCACGGGTCGGAAGACCGGAGGGTGCAGAAATTCTATACCTCTACAGATGCCGTTATGACAACGGCCCACGAACTAGATAAGTCTGGGTTCAACGCTTATTTCGCGCTGGCTACGTTTGAAGTAGCAGGGTCGCGTAAAGTAACTAACGTAAAACAACTCAGGGCGTTCTTCCTAGATTTGGACTGCGGGCCTAGCAAGGACTACCCGAATCAGGACGCTGCCCTAGCCGCGCTGCGTACTTTCTGTGAGAAGCTGAAGCTACCGAAACCGCTATTGGTTAACTCAGGCCGTGGAGTCCACGTATACTGGTTCTTGTCAGAACCTGTTAGTCTTACAGAGTGGTTGCCCACGGCAGAAAGACTCAAGCAACTATGCGCGGAGCATAACTTATTAGCAGACCCATCAGTCACCGCTGACGCCGCGCGAGTACTTCGTGTACCCGGTACGCATAACCATAAGGGACAGCCGCCGCTAGCTGTAGGCTACTTCGGCACGGATGATCCAGCGTCTATAGACCTCGATGTTTTTAAAGAGTATCTGGGCGGTGACTGGATACCAGTACCTACCAAGCATATCCCGGCGGGTAGTAACGCTGTCATGGACGCGCTACTTGGCAACAGGAAGAATGTATTCAAGGATATCGTTCTTAAAACCCACGCGGGCAACGGGTGCGCACAGATAAAGAACATACTGGCTAATCAGGACGAAATATCAGAACCTCTCTGGAGGGCTGGGTTGTCTATAGCTAAGTTTTGTGAAGACAGCACAAAAGCGGCCCATGAAATATCCAAGAACCATCCTGAGTACGACGCGCAGGACACCCTGAAGAAGATGGACCTTATAAAGGGTCCGTATCTATGCGGCACGTTCAACGAATTTAATCCCGGCGTATGCGATGAATGCCCGAATAAGCATAACGTAAAGTCTCCTATCAGCCTAGGAAGCCGAATACGGGAAGCTACCGAAGAAGATAACGTCGTAGAAGCACCAGCTATTACGCTACCGAACTCCCCTATCAAGACGTATGTAATACCCGGATACCCAAACCCCTACTTCCGGGGGGCTAACGGTGGTGTATATACTCGTGAAACACTACCTGATGGGAGCGTAGGCGAAAAAGCAGTATATCATAATGACTTATATGTTGTACGCCGGTTATGGGATAGTGAGCTAGGTGAAGCCGTAGTTATGAGGTTGCACCTGCCTAAAGACGGCGTAAGGGAGTTTACCATACCCCTTGCGTCTGTAAATTCTCGTGATGAGTTCCGTAAGCAGATGTCTATGTACGGTGTTGCCGTCAGTAAAAAAGGTGGGATGGACGAGATTATGCAGTATACAACCACATGGGTTAATGAACTACAGGCTAGCAGCGCCGCAGACGAGGCGCACAAGCAGTTTGGTTGGACCGACGATGATTGCAGTTCTTTCGTACTGGGCAACCAAGAAATATTCAAAGACCGAATTGAGTTTAACCCTCCGTCTAACCAGACTGTAGGTCTGTTCCCGGCGTTTGAACCAAAGGGTACGTTGGAGAAGTGGAAGGAAACTATGAACTTCTACAACCATGACGGATTTGAGATACATCAATTTGTAGTGGGGTCATCATTCGGTTCCGTTCTTATGAACTTGTCCCCCGTGAATTGCGCGGCGTTGCATTTACACGGGACAACAGGAGTAGGTAAAACTACCGCGATGTTTGCAGGGGCCTCAGTATGGGGTTTCCCAAAAGACCTCGTGTTGGATAGAGATGATACGCACAACATAAAAATGCACCGGGGGGAAATATACCATAATCTCCCCCTGTATATAGACGAACTCACCAACGCCAAAGCTGCTGAGCTAAGTAATCTGGCGTACCAATTAACGGGTGGTAAGCAGCGGGGGCGTATGGCGAGTGGGGGTAATGCCGAACGATATCGTGGCGAGGCGTGGAAGTTGTTGGCTGTAACTACAGCGAATACAGGCATAATCGAGATGATAAATATGGCTAAAGCTATGCCGAAAGCAGAGGCGCAGCGCATACTGGAAGTGAAAGTGGAGCGGATATTCGACGAAGTAAAAGATAAAAGAATACAGGATGCCTTCCTTGCCGACGTAATGAATAACTATGGTCATGCGGGTACGATCTTTATCCAACACGTTATGAACAATATGGACGGTGTTAAAAAGCTAATCGACGAGGTTCGTATTAAAGTAGACACAGCGGCGGGGCTAACTTCCGAGAACAGGTTCTGGTCTGCGTTCGCTACTAACACTATCGCGGGTTTGGTCTTAGCCAAACGTGCGGGGCTTATAGAGTACGATATGGGTAAGCTATTCAAGTGGGCTGTATCTATGCTTAGGCAGAACAAGAACTGCGTATCTGACATGAACACATCGGTGGAAGAGACTCTTAACGACTATATCCATGAACACTGGAGTAATGTCCTATGGATCAAGAGTACGGATGATCTACGGAAACAGAACGACAACGGCCTTGATTCACTTGTAGTTCCAGAAGCATTACCTAGAGGTAAGCTCGTGGCTAGGTACGAAACTGATTTGAAGGTAGCCTACCTTATACCGAAACCGCTCAGGATATGGTGCGGTGAGCAACAGATAAACTACACTGCGTTCCTAGCGGACCTTAAAACTAACATGGGCGCTACGAAGATGAAGATGCGGTTGAGCAAAGGTACTCATATGCAGTTGCCGCCTACCGACGTGATTGTCGTAAGTTGTTCTATAGGGGGGAGCGATGAAGCAGGGAGTGTTAAAGGTCGATGATCTTAACCCTGACGGGGTCAAGGTCGTTGTACGGTGGAAGGATATGGTAGTGGGGTCTTCGGTGTTCATACCCTGTATAAATACTGAAGAAGCAATGCGCCAAGCTGCCAAGATTTTGCTAGCTAAAGACTACAAGACCGAAGCCAGAGTGGTAGTTGAAGGTGAAGTATTAGGTATTCGCATTTGGAGAACGACATAATACTGTAAGAGGGGCAGCCTTCTTGCTGTCTGTCGTTCTCCCTAGAGGGGTTACACCCTCCGACTTACCCCCACCCTAACCGGTGGGGGTTTTTTGCTACTCCGAATATTCGTCCATGTGTTGTTGTATAGCGGCCCGCATATTCCTGCTTATCGTCACACCGTTCATCATGGCAGCAGAGGTACGCATATGCGTCTTCATAGATCTCCGCAAAGTGTCAAGAGATATCAGGACATTTGAGTGCTTCTTGTTAAAGGCCATAATGTCGGCCATCTCGTCAACCATGTCGGAACCCATACGGGAAGCTACGTAGTATTTACGTAGCAAGGAAGTTCTCTGGGTGAGTATCGAGCGTTCTATACGTTTACCAGCACGGGATTTCTCTTGCGCCAAGGTATAGTTGCTGGGGGGGAAGCCCATAACTTGTGCGAGTAGTCCACCTGTAGAGATATCGCTAACTATAGGGTCACCGCGTCTAGTGAGGATACCCTCATCTCTAGCGTATCTGCCGACAATCGGCATACCTTTGACGACGTTGCGGAACGCGGCGGGCATCATGGCTTCGACGCCCCGCTCTACATTGCCATCCGAGGATATGATATCTGTAAGCCCCCTTCCGAACTGTGTGCCGACGCTCCAAGCCGGACCCCCCACGACCTCCAGCAGCTTCTCCGCAGCAGAAGCATTAGCGGTATACGGGTTGTCCCGGTAGATAAGGTTGGAGAGACCAATACGTGATGCTACGTCTGTACCTGTTATAGCGTTCACCGGACCTTTATAGGCCAACTCACCGATATACTTACGCAGGATGGTTTCTGCATCCTCTTCGTCATCATCCAGAAACAAGTCAGCGGCCATGATTACGCCGCCGATTATGGGCATACCCTGCACACCGGCCAACAACGCGGCGGAGAGGATTGTGCCGAAGAACTGCTCTTTTGCTGCCCGCGACTCTTCGGGAGAATACTTATTGTTCTTCCGTAAACTATCAATGGCACGGGCACCTGTCTTAAACAGCAGGTAATTCATAGTAATACCAAAACCCTTGTACATCATTGCTACACGGCGTACTCCCGTCTGGGATATACGAGATGTTGTGTTGAGCGTAGCGCCACCATTCAGTTCGTTTGTCAAATACAGCGCCTCTTCAACGGCCTCATTGATAGCCGTAGCGGTCGATACATCTACCCCGGCCTTCTCCATACGCTGTAATTCCAAGTCGAACGCCATCATCGCGGCCACTTGTCGGTTGGTCTGTTCAGCCATCTGGAAGGCAGTAGCACTCCACGCATTTGTGGTTTCCCACAGGTTCCGCTTTTTACCGGAACTATCCAGATCCAACGTGTCAAAAGTTATTGAACGGCCAGAGAATCCGCGAGCAACATATTCTTTGATGAGGGGTTTGAGGCGCTCTAACTGTTTAGTCTTGGCGGCGCTCAGGTTCATATCTTTACGTAGAACAAACTCGCCATTCTTATCAACCTCAAAATAGTTGTCTACAGACGGCGCACTCATAACATCTATGTTAGCTTCTTCCTTATCTACTCGGGATACCCTACTAGACCACCCTTTACCGGTGTAAGTACTACCTAGCAGGGACATAGCGTCCCACAGAGCTTTTGGTACCGCCTTCGTACCTAAATCTGCCCTGTATCTGCCGTTTAGCATGGGAGCAAATATAAGAGGTATCTGCGAAAGGTTGACCACCGCAGAAGACAGGTTGAAGCCAATAGTCCCCAAGAACGCTATGCGGTTAGCCTGTGCGGCAAGCCGGTTCACCATGTCCGACGGGGGGTTACGAGCAAATTCTGCCCGTCTGAGGAGTTCATCCTTGACGAGCCTAGACTTGTCTTTGTCTACACCATCCTTGTCGGTAACAAGACTCCACTGCTCTTCCAGTTCGGCCTCTATGCCCTGTATTTTGGCACTATTTTTTAGGCGCTGTATCTGCCGCGCCAAGTTGAAGGCTTTATCATTGAACGCACCAAACGCGTCTTGGTCAAACCCGAGCACTCCCTTACCGTCTTCACCACCACGCTTCTGCATGGATTTAGCAAAAGACGTTTCTGGCAGCGACTGTATGAACAACTGCATAAGTTGGTCTCTCTGGGCGGCAAGGGCTTCCTTCTGTTCCTTAGTTGCATTGGTGGGTACGTTGGCTTCCAGAACCTCAAAAACCTCTTTCACAAACCCACTAGTTGGTGCTTGCCGGGATTTAAATGCGTTCGCTTTAGTGAAGGGTTCTATTTTTGCCTTGCCATCTTTACCTGTGACTACACGGGAATCTTTCGCAAGCTCTGCCATACGCATCTCGCGTTGGTCTAAGGTCACGAACGCCTCATATACGGGTTCGGTAGTATTACCGATCCTAGCGTCATAGCTAATCCAGAAGTCCCCTTTACGTGTTAGCGGGAAGTAAGGGTCGAGTATGCCGCCCTCGAACATACGTTTATACATGGAATCCTTTAGTTTCTTAGCTTCTTTGGGGTCTGCGACAAGGGCGTCTATGCGCCCATCAACTACGGACCTCAGTTCTTCGTACAGTATCCGGTACGCATTACGCATCTCTACGTATACCTTGTCGCCGCCATTAGCTTTCAGCACGCGCCAGTTTGGCTGCATAGCCTTCCACGTATCTAATTTCTCGTCCTTATAATTACTTTCGGCCTTGCTCGGGTCCACACCGTTGATGGTACTCGTATAGACTACGGAGTTGAAAGCCTTCTTGGACCCCTCGTGCCCCCGCAACCAAGTCTGTGCGACTGTCAACGTAGTATTAACCTTGGTATCCGCCTGTACGATATCCCCGTTCATGGTCTCTATGGCCTTCTGCAACTTCCGCGCTACAGTTTCGAGTTTATATTTAGCGGCCAGATCACGTACTGGCTGGAGAGGCAGGGAGTACAGCAGGAACCGCTTAGTATTAACCGGCGCGGAAGACCTGACGAAGGTATCTACTTTCTGAAGAAAACTTGCCTTGTCAGTAGGAGAGGACGGAGACTTAACGCTCTCGTACGTATTCTTAATCATATCGAATACAGCTTTAGGAGATGTCAGATACATCTCACCAACATCACGGGAGTCAGGAGCAGGGGCCAACATAGCTTCAATGAACTTATCGGCTTCGTTGAGCGCAGAACCAGCGGGTTTAGTCTGCATCCCCAGCATACGGCGCACGAAGTTGCCAACCGTATTGAAGAACCTCTGCAACGCCGAAATCGGTGAACCGTTAGGGTAGATGCGGGATAGTTCCCTCTGGAAGTCCGGGTTACCAAACGCTTCGGAAGCGAACTCGTCCACGTTCTGCGAACCGTAGTAGCTGCCTAGTTCATCTTTAACGTCGTCAAATAGTTTTTCTAGTTGTTTGGTAGCCGGGTGTGACTTGTTACTAAGTGTATCAGAAGTCAGCGCGTGCGTGGTCTCGTGTAAGACCGTGTGTGGGTTGATACCAGTTGCTGCGTCAATCTTGATAGTGTTGGTCTTGGGATCAAACAGACCGGCAGCGGGCTTACCTGCGTCATCGGTCAGGTTCTCTACGACCTCTACCTTGGTGTCGCCCAGCTTCTGCGCCAGCTTACTAGCAACTTGAGACACACGCTTGCTGGGAGATGTAGCGGCGAGAAGAGCAAGGGCGTCTGGTAGATTACCGTCAGCGAGAGCGGAGCGTACGGCAGGGTGCGTGGGCAGGTCGAGACCGACGACAGCATCTATCTCCAACATCCGTTTTTGAAGGGCATCGTTTAGTTTATTTAGTTCTTTGCGTGCTTTATTGGCTGCCTCTGTATCGCCTTCAAGATTCTCCTGATCTATCTGGGCTTGCTCGTCCCGTATTTTTTGTACTATACGATCATTTTGAGCGTTTATACGCTCAGAGGCGCTTGTTCTGCTAGCCGCGAGGTCTAGCTCTTGCTGCCTTTGTTTAGCGATTCGCACTTCTTCTTTCGCGATCCAAGCGTTCGTCTCGGGGGATAAGTTCTTTTCAGCCCAAGCAAGTGTCCTTTCTCCGAACTCCAGCCCGGTTCCTCGGTATTTCTCCCCGAGTCTGGCGCGCTGCTCTTTGGACATCCCTTTTTCTCTACCGCTCCATTGCGGGGTTTTATAAACCACGTCGTATATTGCGGAGGCGATACCTTCGATAGGAGTATTAAAATTACCTAAATATGCTCTGGCCGAAATACCGTTT
>TARA_B110000211_G_scaffold139845_1_pt1 | contig 11446 bp, 11 predicted proteins | sample TARA_B110000211 | Tara Oceans TARA_B110000211 (sample SAMEA4397516) | marine metagenome | biome: Polar Biome; feature: [DCM] deep chlorophyll maximum layer (ENVO:01000326); material: water (ENVO:00002006), including particulate matter (ENVO:01000060) such as... | depth 30 m
TAATCAAATCCATCAAACGCCTTTCTAAAATTCTCGCGCTTGTTTAAAATTGTGATCCAGCTTAAACCGGCTTGAAAAGTTTCAAGCAGTAAAAATTCAAATAGTGTTGCATCATCATACACGGGGACCCCCCATTCCTCGTCGTGATACTTTACATACAAAGGATCAGAACCGCACCAAGAACATCTTTTAGTATTCATAAATTTAAGTTTAGGCAGTGATGTAAATTGATATGTTACATCTATTTTTGTATTTCTCTTTAGGAAAACTAAATGTAGTAAGTATGCGTAATTAAATACGACAAAACCTTGATGAAAAATACAGTAGAAATAGAGAATCGTGCTACATTAGTAATAAAAGCACTAGAAAAAGCAAAGTCGTATCGGGAGTATCGTGAACTTGTTTCAAATCATGTGAAAAATGGTACGAGCACCGGACCGAATCAGACAGAGGCATTGGCAAAGTATACCTTGCTTAATGATTCACGAATGAGACGGTTAGATAAGACAACCAAAATCTCTGAGATTATCATAGACAAACTAAAAGGTTTCAAAGGAAATCAAACATGGTTGGTGCTTACTGAAAGTTGGTGCGGTGATGCAGCTCAGTCAATGCCAGTTATGAATAAGTTGAATGAAATTTCAGATAACATTGACTTAAGAGTTGTGCTACGTGATCAACATCTTGATTTAATGAATGCTTTTTTAACGAATGGATCTCAGTCGATACCTAAAGTAATTATTTTAGATACAGATACAAAACAAGTACTTGGAGAATGGGGTCCCAGACCCTCCACTGCGACAGAAATGGTGCACACCTATAAAAGAGATCACGGTAGCTTATCCCCAGAATTCAAGCAAGATTTACAAGTGTGGTATAACAAAGACAAGGGAGTTACTATTGCGGAAGACTTAACGAAGCTGATAAAGTAAGGTGTCGTTTTGTTATATAACGCTCTGGCTTGATTGGATAAATTTTCTAAGAAAAAAGAAGCTAGCTAGAGGTGGTTTCTAATTTCGTCTCGAAACCTTCAATGCTAAGGCTATTTTCAACCGAATAATCGCCAATTTTAGTACGTCTTAATGCTGATAGATGTGCGCCGTTATTCAGGGTTTTTCCAAAATCATGTGCAAGTGATCGTATATAGGTCCCTTTGCTACAAACAATTCTAAAATCAATATTAGGCAGCTCTATATTGGTGATTTCAAAAGCTGATATATGCACAGTTCGCTTCGGAATTACAACTTCTTCCCCAGCTCTAGCATATTCATAAAGTCGTTTGCCATCTTTTTTTAAAGCTGAAAAGATGGGTGGCTGTTGTTGAATTTCACCAATAAACTGAAGCGTGGTTTCACTAACGTTTTCCGAAGAAATAGAAGAGTAATCAAATCTTGCGTCAATTTCTGTTTCTAGATCATAACTTGGAGTGGTTGCTCCCAAAGTGATGGTCCCGGTGTATTCCTTCTTCTGTGCTTGATAGGTGTCTATCTTCTTTGTGAACTTTCCTACACATAATATAAGTAGACCGGAGGCAAGCGGGTCTAGGGTTCCTGCATGACCTACCTTGATTTTTTTTAGTTTGAATTGCTGCTTAATAAGCCAGCGAATTTTATTAACTACCTGGAAGGAAGTCCATCCTAGAGGCTTGTCTATGAATATAAGTTGTCCTTCTTTGTAGTCTTCAACGGTCATTATGAATTATATAAGCCAATTGCGATTGCAATGATACCTACTGCCAAGCAGTAGATTGCAAAATAAGACAGTTTGCTTTTCCGCACAAGAGAAAGCATCCATGTACAAGCTATCAAACCAGAAATAAATGCTGCCATAAAGCCTAGTCCGAGCGTTGTGAAATTTGCAGATTCAGAAAAAAGATCACCACTCACAAGGTCTTTCCCAATTTTTCCAAAGATCAAGGGAACTACCATTAAAAAAGAAAACCGAGCCGCTTTGCTCTTGTCATTCCCTAACAATACGGAAGTGGATATAGTAGCCCCACTTCTGGAAATTCCAGGCAGCATTGCAATGGCTTGCGAAATACCAATGATGAATGCACTTTTGAAGGTAACTGCTTTGCCTGTATATTTTGCCCTGTCTGCCAGCCATAAAAGAATCGCGGTTACAATTAACATAGCGCCTACAAAGGCGATGTTGCCTCCAAAAAAGCTTTCGAGTTGCTCTTCAAAAAGAAGTCCGATAACCACAGCTGGCAACATGGAAACAATAATTTTAGTTACGAATTGCGTTTCTTCATTCCATGTAAATTTTAAAAGGCCACTAAGCAGTTCCCAGACATCTTTTCTAAAAACGACCAACGTACTTAATGCCGTAGCAAAGTGAAGTACAACCGTAAAAAGCAAACTCTCTTCAGGAACAGAAGTATCTCCAAGAATTGCTTTTCCTAATTCTAGGTGGCCACTAGATGAAACGGGTAAAAATTCGGTGAATCCCTGTATAATACCAAGGACAATAGCTTCCCATGTACCCATAGTTTATTTTTTCTTGTATGGATTAAGTAGAATAGCATACACCTCTATTCCAAACCCAATAAGGATAAGGGCAGGTGCCAATCGAATACGTCTCCAATTATAAATTTCCGGATTAAAAACATTGGGATCGTCGCTGCCTCCCCCTGTCATAAGTATAAACCCTAATACAATTACTGCGATCCCAATGAGCATAAATTTATAATTTTTACGCTCAAAGACAAACTGCGATTTTATTGATTCTTTCCGTTTTTTCTCTCCCATAACTAGTTAAATTCTGTATAAATAACCTCCTGCCCAAGCGACATTTGTGCTATATGATTGGACGACATCCCTGTACTAATTTTAGCGAGGTGCAATGCATCCTTTTTATTTAAAATCTTGTTCTTCATTTCGCGAAGTGTAAGTCCTCGTTCCATACCACTATTGATATAAAAGAACGCTCCGCCGGGGTTGTAAAAAACGATGTCCTTTCTGCCTCCTTCATTTTTTCTTTAATTGTAACTTCAATTTGCTCACAATTTTCTTTCTTAGTATTTTGAATAATACAGCCCTGCGCCACAAAAATACAAAGTATTATAAAACTATTATTTTTAATAATAGAGTTCATCTGTTTTTAAATTAAGAAAACGCTGTGTAGCGAAAAAAGTACTCGCCCAACTAATAAAAAGACCCATCAAGAGAATAAAACCGAATAAAACACCCAAGAGCAATCTGTCTTGTAAAAGCTGTAATTCCGGGAAGCTTCTATTTAAATAAAACAACACAACGCCCATTCCTAACATGGCTAATAAAGCACCAATAAGCCCTAGTTTTATACTTTTCCAAATAAACGGTTTTCTTATAAAATGTTTGGTTGCTCCAACCATTTGCATCGTTTTAATTGTAAACCGTTTCGCATAGACGGAAAGTCGGATGGAGCTATTTATCAAGAGTACTGCGATACATGTAAAAATCCCACTTATAATAAGCACCCAGAGGCTTATTCTTTTAACATTGTCATTTAGCAAGGCAATAAGAGGTTTATCATAGACGACCTCTTCAACAAAATTTTTGGTCAGAATTTCTGCTGTAATGTCATCCAATTTCTCTGGCGACACATAGTCGGCCAATACGTATACATCGACACTATTTTGTAATGGATTATAGCCTAGAAATTCCATAAAATTTTCACCGATTGCAGCACTATGCTCTTCTGCGGCTTGTTCTTTCGAAATATAGGTTGTTGATTTAGTATAGGCTGCTAATGACAAACTTTGTTTCAATTGGGTGATTTCAACTTCTTTCGCGGTATCTTTAAGATAGACGGTTAGTGCTATTTTTTCTTTGAAATGATCGGCAACATTTTTGGTATTCAACACCAATAGCCCTAGAAGGCCTAATAAAAACAACACAAGAGATATACTCAGTACAACTGAGAAATAAGAAGAAATTAATCTTCGTTTTTGGTATTTATCAAAAGATGAAGCCATAAAAGGTTAAGAATTAATATCAAAAATATCCGTTTTTGTAATTGAATACAATTTGGATCCTAATTACAAAAATACAAGGATTTTTAATTCTGTGACTTACTAACGTTTAAAGTTTTGTCTTTCGTGCAATACTTGTAAATTTGCTTTCCAAAAGCAGCAAAAATAATGAGTAAGTATCATTTCAACGATATAGAAGCGAAGTGGCAAAAGTACTGGGCTGAGCATCGAACTTTCAGGGCTGAAAATGAAAGTATCAAGCCGAAATTTTATGTTTTAGATATGTTTCCGTATCCCTCTGGAGCAGGTTTGCATGTTGGTCATCCACTTGGTTATATTGCTAGTGATATTTACGCCCGATATAAACGACACCAAGGTTTTAATGTATTGCATCCGCAAGGATACGACTCATTTGGTTTGCCGGCAGAACAATTTGCCATTCAGACAGGCCAACACCCTAGTAGAACTACTGCACAAAACATTACGCGTTATCGTGAGCAACTCGATAGAATTGGCTTTTCTTTCGACTGGAGCAGAGAAGTAAGAACCTCTGAGCCAAGTTACTATAAGTGGACACAGTGGATTTTCATTCAATTGTTTGAATCGTGGTACTGTAACGTGCTGGAAAAAGCGATGCCCATTTCCGAATTAGTCCGAATGTTTGCAGATGAAGGAAATGAAGGGGTAAATCATTCCTGTGGAATTGACACTCCTGTTTTTACTGCTGCCCAATGGAACTCCTTTTCAGAAAAACAACAACAAAAAGTGTTGCTAAGATATCGGCTTACCTATTTGGCTGAAACGGAAGTAAATTGGTGCCCCCAATTGGGGACGGTTCTGGCGAACGATGAGATTGTAAATGGAGTTTCAGAACGTGGAGGGTATCCAGTGGTGCGTAAAAAAATGAAACAGTGGAGCATGCGAATTACAGACTATGCGAAACGACTGTTAGATGGATTAGATGCAATTGATTGGCCGCAGCCATTGAAGGATACCCAAAGGAATTGGATCGGTAGATCGAAAGGGGCCTCTGTGATTTTTAAAATTAAGGACAGAGATGAAGAAATCGAGGTTTTTACTACGCGTCCAGATACCATATTTGGGGTTAGTTTTATGACCTTGGCACCAGAACATGATCTCGTAGATAAGTTAACCACAATAGAGCAGCGGATTGATGTTGGGAAGTACATAGAGGACACGGCGAAGAGAACGGAGAGAGAACGATTGTCTGAGGTAAAACGAATTACTGGGGTTTTTACAGGAGCCTACGCACAGCATCCGTTTACGGATGAGGAAATTCCAATATGGATTGGAGACTATGTGTTGGCAGGTTACGGAACAGGAGCTGTTATGAGCGTGCCTTGTGGAGATCAGCGAGATTATGATTTTGCGACCCATTTTGATATTCACATACCTAATATTTTTGATGGGATAGATATTTCGAAAGAAGCTCATGTTGAAAAGGAGCATGTTACTATTGGAAATAGTAGTTTTTTAAATGGTTTGAGTGTGCCTGAAGCTTCAGAAAAAGCAATCGCAGCATTGGAAGCAAAACATGCGGGGACAGGAAAAATTAATTATAGGCTAAGAGATGCAGTGTTTTCTCGCCAACGTTATTGGGGAGAGCCTTTTCCAGTATATTATAAGGATGGGTTGCCACAAATAATAGACGTGAGTCATTTGCCTTTAGTATTACCAGAAGTTGAAAAATACCTTCCAACACAGTCGGGGGAACCTCCGCTGGGGCGTGCAGATGTATGGGCTTGGGATACCGTAAATAATGAGGTGGTAGATAATAAATTGATTGATCAGGAGACGGTGTTTCCACTTGAGTTAAACACCATGCCGGGTTGGGCTGGAAGTAGTTGTTATATGTTCCGCTATATGGATTCGTCTAACAGTGAGGCATTGGCTTCGACCGATGCTATGAAATATTGGGAGAATGTTGATCTATATGTTGGAGGCAGTGAACATGCGACAGGTCATTTATTGTACAGTCGTTTTTGGGTTAAAGTATTGTATGATCGCGGACTTTTACTTGTTGATGAACCCTTTAAAAAGCTCGTCAATCAAGGGATGATTCTTGGTGAGAGTGCATTTGTGTATAGAATTGAAGGTGAGAATAAATTTGTTTCTGCCGAATGTGCCGAAAAGCATACTGTACAGGCAATTCATGCAGATATTTCCTTTGTGAACTCTTCCAATGAACTTGATATTAAGGCATTTAAAGAGTGGCGGGAGGAATATAAAAATGCTGAATTTATTACTGATAATGACAAACCCTTTTTGGTTGCTCGAGAAGTCGAAAAAATGTCAAAATCTAAGTACAATGTGGTGAGTCCAGATGATATATGTTCGCGCTATGGAGCCGATACTTTACGCATGTATGAAATGTTTTTGGGGCCTATTGAACAAGCGAAACCATGGAACACGGCTGGAATTACAGGAGTGCATTCTTTTCTTAAGAAGCTATGGAAGTTATACCATACAGGACCAAACGATAGTTTTTACTTCACAAATGAAGATGCTAGCAAAGGGAGTTTAAAAGTATTGCATAAAACCATTAAAAAAGTAACGGAGGATATTGAGAACTTTAGTTTTAACACCTCAGTTTCTACTTTTATGATCGCGGTTAATGAATTAACAGCTCAAAAATGTAATCAACGCGAAGTATTAAAAGCCTTGGTTATTTTGATTTCTCCATATGCACCTCATATCGCTGAGGAATTATGGAGTAAATTGGGGTATATTCATTCGATATCTGAGGCTCCCTTTCCTGTTTTTGATGCCAAGCATTTAATAGAAAGTAGTAAAGCCTATCCAATTTCATTTAATGGAAAGATGCGCTTTACATTAGAATTGTCATTGGATTTAAGTAAGGATGACATAGAGTCAGCTGTTCTTTCTCATGAGAAGACAAAGCAGTATCTAGAAGGGCGAACGCCTAAAAAGGTAATAGTTGTTCCAGGAAAAATTGTAAATATCGTCGGATAGTTTTTCAAATGTATTGAAGTTTTTAATCTGTAATTACATTTGCATAGTATTTGATATATTTAGACAAACTCAATAGCTCGAGGTTCTCCTTCCATGCATGACATAAGTTGCATGTTAGGTATTAGTGATAAACAACAAGAGTCTTGAAATATCAGAAATAAAAAAATTATGATTGGATACTATGTTTTAGCAGCTGCGGTCTTTTTAGTTAGCATGTACGTTAGTAATAAATTGAAAAGTAAATTTAAAAAGTACTCTGAAATCAAACTTCAAAACGGACTTAGTGGTCGAGAAATTGCTGAAAAAATGTTAGCAGATAATGGCATACTTGATGTAAAAGTGACTTCAGTAAGTGGGATGCTAACAGATCACTATAATCCTGCAAACAAAACTGTAAATTTAAGTGAAGGGGTGTATAATCAAAGAAATGCAGCAGCAGCAGCGGTAGCAGCTCATGAGTGTGGTCATGCAGTACAGCATGCCACCGCTTATAGTTGGTTGCAACTTCGCTCTAAAATTGTGCCGGTAGTGGGGATTTCAAGTAAACTTTCCAATATTGTCATTATGGTAGGATTAGTGCTTTCTGCGAGTGGCACTGCGTTAGGGTCAGGTATTTTTTTAATAGGAATTCTCCTCTTTGCGGTAACCACAGCATTTGCATTTATCACCTTACCAGTTGAATTTGATGCAAGTAACCGCGCTTTAGCTTGGTTGGAAAAAGAGAAGATGGTCACAACGAACGAGTATGACGGTGCAAAAGATGCTTTAAAATGGGCGGCACGCACCTATGTTGTAGCGGCCTTGGGGTCTTTGGCTACCTTACTCTACTTCGTTAGTATGTTTATGGGAAGAAGATAGTTTGTTTAACCCGAAACATTATCTGGATTGTAACCCAAATAGGGTGTTTCTACTTCATTAAACTCAATTCCGAAATTTTCAAGTTCTTCTAAAATTGGATCATAGACTTCCTTTGAGAGTGGTATTTGTACCCCAGGGGTAGTAATGTCTTTATTTAGAATTTTTATAGCTGCAATAGCAACTGGCAGCCCGACTGTTTTAGCCATGGCAGTATATGTTTGATCATCTCCAATTGCCACCATACTGCTGTCTATCTGGTATTGTTTACCCCCAAGATCATAACCAATTTTATGATACATAACGATCATATCTTTGTCATCTTCATCTAAGGTCCACTTATCCATTAATATTTGCTGCAATGCCTGTGCAGGAGTTGCATTAGAAATGCCGATCTTTTTTTCATTATTGAAAATATCTAGATCTAATAGTTTATCCCACATCAAATCATCCTGGTCAATTTTTAACGTATGTCGCAATTTTAGAGCTACAGAATCTGTCGGGGAATAAGGCAAAAACAAGTTGATAAAATCACGATATGATAAATTCTCAGAATCTGGGATATTATAACTGTCGTCTGTCATTCCAAGTTGTACGAACATATTCCACGACCTGCTAAAACCAACTCTTCTGATAGTTCCTCTATACAATGTGAGTACATCGTCGAGCTTATAAATGGATTGATATTTCAATGAATTCCGATTCGCATAAACTTCAAACTTTCCATGGCCATCAACCTCAATAAACTCAGTTCTTCGAAACAATCTGTGGTATGGGATGTACTTATATTTTCCTTCCTGTATAAATTCAGCCGATCCTCCTTGTCCTGCTAAAACTACGTTCCTCGGGTTCCAAGTAAACTTGTAATTCCACAAATTATTATCGCTTTCAGGAGCAATTAAGCCTCCTGTAAACGATTCAAATAATATTATTTTACCCCCATTTTCACGAATACGGTCAATAATTTTCATTGCGCTCATATGGTCGAGACCGGGGTCAAGACCGATTTCATTCATAAAGACTAAACCCTTCGCTTTCGCTTTGCTATTCAACGACTGCATTTCATCACTTACATACGATGCAGTTACCAAGTGTTTGCCAAATTCTAGACAGTCTTGAGCCACGTCAAAGTGAAAACGTGCAGGCAACATTGAAATCACCAAATCACTATTCTGAACCGCTTCCTTGCGCTGAGATTCGTTAAAAACATCCAATAAAACGCCACGTGCATTGGGGTGATTTGCCGTAAACTTTTGAGCGGCTTGTATGGAAAGATCCCCTATAGTAATAAACAACGCTTCCTCGTTAGATTTGTCAAGTAAATAACGTATCAAACTGGCGGCAGACCGACCTGCTCCTATGATTAAAATATTTCTCATTGGTGGTTTTTAATTAACTTTGTAGAATTGTTATGATTAACACGAAAATACTAAATTGCATACATACGACACCATGAATTACGACAAAAAAATAGTGGCTTCTGCCGCCATATTAGCTGCCGGGGCTATAGGGTTGGGTGCTTTTGGAGCCCACGGATTAATTGATGTAATAAGTGCCAAGGCGTTAAGTTCTTTTGAAACCGGGGTAAGGTATCAAATGTATCACGCCCTTGCCTTGCTGATTATTGGGTCTACAATGTCAATTTCAATTAATACGCGCAGGTGGGTGTATCTGTTCTTTATTTCAGGAGTTTTTTTGTTCTCGGGTTCAATTTACTTTTTGTCCCTGAGAGAAATATGGCCGTTTAGTGTAGCCATTTTAGGACCAATAACACCCATAGGAGGGTTGCTATTAATTTTGGGATGGTTGCGATTGCTTTATGGAATTGTAACAGTAAAAAACGGATAATTATACTATTTTAAACTGCATATTTCTAACGGATTTATTATTTTTGCGTCACAACTATTAAAATAAAGTATGGTAACTAACAACCAAACTACTAAAACGATTTCGTTAACACCGATCGGAATTAACAGCAAAAAAGTACACTACCAACTCAGTCCTGAGGAACTTCAGAAAAGAACACTCGATAATAGACAAGGCAAAATCACAGAAAATGGAGTTCTTGCGGTAAACACCGGTGAATTCACGGGTCGCTCTCCGAAGGATAGATTTATTGTCAAAGATGAGGTTACAAAAGACAAAGTATGGTGGGGCAATATTAACATCCCTGTCTCAGGAGATATGTTTGATCGCCTTTATGAGAAGGTTACTACATACCTTTCTGAAAAGGAAATTTTTGTAAGAGATAGCTTTGCTTGCGCCGATGAAAATTATAGACTAAACATACGTTTGATTAATGAATACCCCTGGTCTAATATGTTTGGTTACAATATGTTTTTAAGACCTACCGAAGAAGAATTGGAAGGTTTTGACCCAGAGTGGCTTGTTATTAATGCGCCAGGTTTTATGGCAGATCCTTTATTAGATGGCACAAGACAACATAATTTTGCGATTTTAAACTTTTCAAAGAAGATTGCCTTAATTGGGGGGACAGGATATACTGGTGAAATTAAAAAGGGAATTTTTTCAGCGCTTAATTTTATTCTTCCAGTAGATAAAAACACAATGCCAATGCATTGTTCTGCAAATGTGGGAAAAAATGGTGAAACTGCTATTTTCTTTGGACTATCTGGTACAGGGAAAACAACCTTATCTGCAGATCCGGAAAGAAGGTTAATCGGTGATGATGAGCATGGATGGACCGCAGAGAACAGTGTTTTTAATTTTGAAGGAGGATGCTATGCAAAAGCCATCGATTTAAGTGAAGAAAACGAGCCGGACATTTATAATGCGATAACGCCAGGGGCTATTTTGGAAAATGTCATTATGAATGCACAAGGGGAGGTTGATTACACGGATGTGTCCATAACACAAAATACGCGTGTGAGTTATCCTATTGAACATATTGAAAATATTCAAGTTCCATCGATTGGGTATAATCCGAAGAATATCTTTTTTCTCACGGCTGATGCTTTTGGTGTTTTGCCTCCAATTTCTAAATTAACACCTGGTCAGGCAGCCTATCACTTCATTAGTGGATATACCGCTAAGGTAGCAGGGACAGAAGAAGGGATTAACGAGCCTACTCCGAGCTTTTCGGCTTGTTTCGGCGCGCCTTTTATGCCATTACATCCCACCAATTATGCTGAAATGCTCAGTGAAAAAATGAAGGAGGCAGATGTAAATGTTTGGCTTATTAATACAGGTTGGACCGGAGGACCCTATGGTGTTGGTACCCGAATGAAATTAAAGTATACCAGAGCTATGATTACAGCAGCTCTTGATGGAAAACTGAAAGACATGGACTTTGAAAGACATCCTATCTTTGGTCTGGATGTTCCACAAAGTTGTCCGAATGTTCCAGATGAGGTGCTAAACCCAAGACAGACTTGGAAAAATAAAGAAGCCTACGATAGCCAGGCAAGACAGTTAGCTGTTTCTTTTAAAGAAAATTTTGCTCAGTTTGAAGAATATGCTAATGAGGAAATTTTATCCGGTGCGCCGATAGCACTTTAATGCCAGCCTAGTATACAAAAAAAGGCTTGCCGGGATGGCAAGCCTTTTTTTGTATACTACTTTGAAATTATTTTTTATTATTATTTACCGCTTTAATATACTTTTCGAGCGCCATCGTCATTG